>Ga0041059_1002454_pt1 | contig 13791 bp, 11 predicted proteins | sample AraColnosormetaG_FD_56232 | JGI IMG/M metagenome (GOLD analysis project Ga0041059, IMG submission 56232) | Arabidopsis roots microbial communities from North Carolina, USA - Col MF nosort | ecosystem: Host-associated > Plants > Roots > Unclassified | place: USA: North Carolina | collected...
TTTTTTTTTTTATAATAACTATGGATATTTTGTTTAAGAACTTAAAGGTTTAGCATCCCATCTTTTTATACTCAGTTACATTTTTGCGAATAATTAAGATAGTCAAAGATATGCAAAGATTCTTTACTCTTGGGTAGATATTTTCCGTTTTTTTATTTTGATGTTGTTGTTACCAAATGTATTCATTTGTCTTAGAAACAACACATGTTGTATGACACAAGTCATAATCTAGCAACTTATAAATGCCAAGATAAACTAAAAAAATCAAAACAATGGTATGTACTTATATACATTAAAAAAAAAGATGGAAATCTACGAGAGTCCTCTACAAGGGAGCAATTACTTTCAGAATTAGGTAGGTCAACAACCGAGAATTTTCGAAAATATTAGGTTCAATGAAAATATTTCTATCATACTAGAAATAAATAGTTGAAGATAAACGAATACTATAAGCGTATACTTTTCTTATTTTTTTAGATTATCAAAATGAAAATTTTAATACAACGTTTCAATACTTATTATTCCATGGGAAACATTTTTCTCGACCCGTTAGTCTACATGGACCACTAGGTCTTATACTCCAAACACAATGATCACCACATGTTAAATCTCTGTCTTCAACAAAAATATCAAACCATTTGGATTGGTTTTCCCATTCAAAATGACAAAAAAAAAGAGTCACGGTCCAAAAACCAAGAGATGCTCTAAACCCCCAGTGTTGATCAGAGACTAAAGATTGTGATCCGAGATCTTTGTTCTTCGATTTGCAGTGTAGTCCTAATTGAACATTTGGACCAATATCATTGATGAGATCCACGTTTACCCCACGAGCCTCGCATAGACCACCAAAGAAAAAAACCATGAATGTGACACTCATTATGATGTGAAATGCCAAAGAGCCACTCATTTTGAATATTATTTTTTGATAATAATTATGAATATGAACTTAAAGTTTGCGCATCCCATCTTTTTATACTCAGTTACATTTTTGTGAATGATTAAGATAGTCAAAGATATGCAAAGATTCTTTACTCTTGGGTATATATTTTCCCTTTTTTTTGTTGATGTTGCTGTTATCAAATGTATTCATTTGACTTAGAAACAACACATGCTATATGACACAAGTCATAATCTAGCAACTTATAAATGCCAACATAAACTTAAAAAGTAAAAAAAAAAAAGTATTATATGTACTTATATTTTGCTTATGTTTTGTTTATTGTTTGCTCATGTTTGTTATAACTTTTTTTTTAAGAAGACGCCATGGATAACGTCCTATTGGTAGTTACCGTTGTTTCAGTTCAGATTGGCTTATCGATAATGTCAATCATTGCAAAATATGTTCTAGATAACGGAGATTTCTCCGAGAATCTTGTTTGCTGAGCGTCTAGTTATCGCAGCTACAATACTATCATCCCTTTCTCTTGTATTTGAAAGGTACGACTACCATACCTTATTGTTTGTTTCTATGTTTTTTTTTTATTTTGTTTTGTTTCTTGCGCTCGTAATAACTTCAAAACTATAGGAATACAAGACCTCAAATGACTACCAAGTGATTCAGTTGCCGTAGACCAGGTCACTGCACGCCAAGAAGATTCACAAGCATGATGAAGACATCCTAAGAGGAGGGCTAGTGCTTGTGTCCAGCTGCTTGAGTTGGAGCTTCTATGCTATTCTTCTGGTAAAAAACTTGTAGATCATAATGTTTCTTTAATAATTTTACTTAGTTTGGCTTGGCTTTTTATCCATATAAGTAGTGCATCAGGGCGACTGGATCAACGATCACTGCACTAATATGGGAGAGAAATGACCATAAAGCCTGGAAAAATTATCGTGATGTAACACTGCTAGCGTCTTTTTATGAGGTAAGTTGAATTGAATCAAGAAGTGTTTTGGCTCAGTCATACAATTTGTATTGAAACTCATTCTCCATTGTACATGGATATTTCTCTGCAACAACTGTTTATATCGTTGGGTGGATGGCACAAAAGAAGGGTCCAATGTACGACCGAATTAATTTATACTAACATGTAAAACACAATAGATAAAACTCTTTTTTCAAATTTTTAGAGAGCAATGATGATATCGTTTTTGAGTGGCAATTTGATTTTGTTGCCCTGGACCAACTTGTTGCACTCCAATAAGATTCACAGACATGATGAAGATATTCTTAGAGGAGGGCTAATGTTGTTGGTCCTTCTATATGATTATCCAGGTAAAACCTAAAGATTACAATTTGTCTTTACTAAGTTTGGTTTGCCTTAAATCCATATGATGTTTCTTGCAGGGCAAGGTAGTAGTATCAAACCCGGCAAACTGGATAAGGTAATTATCTAGAGTCTTGACCAGGCGTAGTGAAAAGGAAATTGAACTTTTTATTCTATAACTATAGAAATAAAATCTTGTAACAAAGGTTTTCATTCAAATATCAGCATTACATGGGTAACATTTTTCATGATCCGTTAACCTACATGGACCACTAGGTCTAATACTCCAAACACAGGGATGATATTTACATACAATTGTATCTCTCTTTTCCTTAAGAATATCGAACCATCTAGACTGATTTTCCCAAACAAAGTGACAAAAAAACAGAGTCGTCTCCCAAACATTAAGAGATGCAGTAAATCCCCAGTGTTGATGAGGGGCTAAAGATTGAGGTCCGAGATCTTTACCCTTCGATTTGCAGTGTAGTCCCAATTGAACATTTGGACCAATATCATTGATGATATCCACATTTATATGCCGATGAGCCTCGCAAAGACCAACAAAGAGAAAAGCGATTAATATAACACTTAAAATCAAGCGAAATGACGATGGGCACATTGTGAATATTTTTTTAAATATGAAATTTCTCTTGGTCACCAACAACGATTTTATACTAAACTTTTACTATCTAAGTATCTATGTTGTCAAACGACTAATTCACTCTACTAAATTAGTTTCCGAACATAAAATATTATCATAATATATTTGTATTAGTTAAATTGGTAAATCAAAAATTAAAGTTAAAAAAAAAACTTTTTATTCAACAACTTTTATTAAAATATATAAGTATAAAATCTAATTTTGGATCAAAGTAATAGTAGGTTTTAAAATATCATAATTTCATAGGATAAAAAAAATGATAGAGATTTTCATCACGCGATAACACGAGAAAATCTTTTAACATGTATCTATACTAATATAGTAATGAATTTAGAGTGATTTAAGTTTGATGAGTTTTGATATTTATATTCTCTCAAATCTCACTTAAAACCATGAGATTTGGATATTTATATTTTTAACTTAAAAACTCCCAGAAATCTCACCTAAAGTCACTCAATCAATTCAAATCCACTACTTAAAATGTTTTCAATAACAGTAGATTTGATTGTCTATTTCAAATTATTAATCCATTCATCCATTGTCATGTTTAAATAACATAAGATTTGTCATTTTAACACAAATCAAATCATTCCACATCATTTCTTCAATCCACTGTTCAATTCTATAAAATTGAACAAGTGTCGAAAATAATAATTTATACTAATATGTAAAGCGCAACAATATATTAAATTTCTTTTTGTTTTTATTTTGAAATTTGTATGATATCATCCAGTATATTATTCAAGCCAAGGGATACACGAGAAAACGGAAGTACAAACTCATACAACAAACCATAATTGGTTAATCTAAAAAATGAGTAAACCAATCGGATCGTACTAAACGAAATGTGGATACCAAGCGTAAGAAATTCTTAAAGCAACTGGTCCGAATGAAATTCTCGTTCTTCAATCAACAGGATTTCATCTTCTTCTTTTTTTTCCTATAGATAAAGTCTTAGCCATGTTCAAATTCAAAGATTGCTTCCGAGGTTATTTCTCTTAGTGGTCTTAAGGGCTCCATGACCCAATATGCCAGTTCTACGGTCTGAGACTGGGGGTTTTGACCATTTCCAGCTACAACAATAGGTATTGAGAAAAGCTTAACAGAGAGGGAAAAAAGAGTTTGGATATATATTCATTTATCTATCACTGTTTCACATCCCAAGAGAACCAAAAAACAAAAGTGGATGGTATGGTATGAATACGACTAATCTCATATTTCCGTATCTAGTAAGACCCTCTTAATTTCCCTCTGTTTCTTTCTACTATCTCATCCTAAACAAAAAAAACTAAAAGAAAAAGCCACGACCTAAGCACATGTCACGAAGGCGACAGAGAGATGGTAAGGGAAAGTGTTGGCGTAGTGAAAAGAGAGAGTGGAGCCAAAAGGCAAAGGCTTGCCGTTGTTGACGAGACAGTCGTCGTAGTGAATACGCTTGAAGACTCTTGGGTTTATCAACTTAGCTGAGCTGAACCAACCGCAGTTGATGTGGATCCTCGAAATTATGCATCCAGACATACACTGGTTCGTTATCTCTACCATGTAGCCTGGTATTCCGTTAGGCATTGGTTCCGTTACTGCTTGGTTCACCACTATGTCCGTACTCTTGCACTTTTCTCCAATTCTCTCCGGCTCTACACTCCTTTCTGTTTTTCCTTTATATAAACAATCACACACACAATCAAAACAGAGGAATTTCAGTATATTAGTAGCTACATTGCTAAGAGGATATGCTAAAGACTCGTTCTCTCTAACTACATTTTCTAGTAAAAATTTAATGGAATAACCAAAAAAATATTGGAGTATAAAATGAAAAAAAGAGAATACTAGTATTAATTTGACAGCTGGATGAAGTAGGGAGCTGTTTAAGCATTGCTATACAGATGTATGCATTCTCCAGTAAATAGTCAACAAGTCATCAAAACTAAATCTTCCTAATTTTAATTATTTATATATTACTAATTCATACACATAATAAGAAGAAAGAGATTCAACAGAAGGTAAAATTCGACGTTTGAAAACACACAATCTTAAGATGATGTTATTTGTTTTTACTCTTAAGATAAGTCATGAGGCTCTTAAGTGGGTCCACAAAAGTATAACGAACAAAGAAACAAAAGCAGGGGCAAGAAAACACAGACGTGCAAAAGACTGACGACGCTGTGAAAACAAAAAGGACGAAACGCATCAGGAAGTTGTGCATTCACAGAGAGACCACAGAGAGAGAAGTTCTGATGCAAACAAACAAACAAAACAACAATTCACCATTTCACGAGGTTCTTAACGAAAATGGAGGAACCAAGACAAATTTAACAAAATCAACACAATAGAGAATCAATCACCGATTTGGTAAAATGTAAAACTGGAGTCTAAAAAAATCAAAATCCCCTTACCAGTACCAGGAGAGAGAAGCAGCATTTTCCGATGTGATATGCTCGGTGACGACGTCGTCGTTTTAGTCAAATCCAGATTATCTCTAAGCTTTTCACCTATAACCACGAGATTTTCCACCATTAACACTCAGAAGATAACATTTGGTTAAGGAATCTAAGTTTAACCTAAGCATAACAGAGTGTTTAAGAAACAAGTGAATCTACGTTTAATTTAAGGAATTTCGTACCACCGGAGGCTTCAACGGAGACGAGAGCCATGCCGTAGAGCAAATACGAGAGCAGTGTCGCCGATACCAAAAGTCGCCGTCGGTTCATGTGCGTAGACGTCGAAGAACTAAAGTTGATAATGAAGCTGACTCTCGTCTTCTTCTCTGTTCCTTCTGCGTCGATGTGACTAACACCGGAAAATCTGTAAAAACCAGAGGAAAGAGAACGAAAAAAACTTTATGAGTATCTTATCACACGACTTGTCTTGCATCCATCATATCAATGAACAGTATAAAACAGAGGAAAATCCAGATTTAAGCGGCTCCTAACATCACTCGCTTCTCTGATTTGAAATATAAGGAATCTACTGCAGAAATTTTGAAAAACTTTGACCAAAATCAAAAATCTGTTGCGCAATGTACAGTGAAAGAGAGAGAGAGAAGCTTAAACCTAAAATCGAAGAAAACGACGGCGAAATGCATTATCGCTTTTAACAAGTTTCAGGGAAAACTTCATCACAGCGAACACAAACGTAACCAAAAACAGAAGAAATTGAAAATCTAAAATCAAACCAAGGAGATGAAGCGAATCAGGCGACAGATGAATCGTATCATAAAGCGACTAAAAATAGGAAAAAGTAAGAAATCTCGATCGAGTTTCATGGAAAAAAGCAATCTGGTTCTGAAAAACAAAGAGAAAGCTGGAGCGTAGTGCAGCGTGAAACACAGAGAAACAAAGCAAACAAACAAACAAAAAAAGTAGAATCAACAGAGAATGGAGAAAAATCCAGAAAACTAAACCATCAGATTCGTATACATACACACATATATACGTTTAAATCCGTACAGTTTTCAGAGAGTTTCTCTCACCTTTTCCTTCTTCGTCGAGTTAGCGCCTGCAAGTGGTGTCGCCGAGGAAGAAGACGAAGGGATAAAGAGAGATAGAGAGAGAAAATGGATTTGAGGACTCTCGTCTGTGTTACACATTACACACTAGAGACGTATTTATAGTCCTTTCTCTTATTATTATTTCTCGGAAATATATTCAATATTTTTTTATAACGTCAAATTAAGATAAATTTAATTTTAATTGTTTTAAAATGCATTTTTCGAGTTATGCGTAATTAAATTGACACATTAACTTTTGAAGTTTCGAATGTGAAAAGGTATAGAGAAAGACATTTTGTAAGAAAATGTTATATAGATAGCATGATAGAAATAAATTGGACCGGTATGATTGAATGATACCGTTAAAAATGTTATATAGGAATGAATCCCGCTTGTATCCAACCAGAAATGGGTTGGTACGTTTTATTGAAACAGTTGGTAAAATTCGGAAACAAATTAAAAACAATATAAGGGTAAAGGTGTAATTTGGTGATTCTAAAAAATTTGGATTGACACCGTGGCGGGTGTGAAAGGAATGAATGATTGGCTTAGATAAATTAACAGATTAAGAAAGATTGGGTAATTATTGAATTCGTAATATTAAATTGTCACATCCTCACGTGGGAGTATCAGAAGCACACGAGTCTCTTTTCCACGCGCCTTCAATTGCATTTATGATTGCGACGATGATGTTTTTTCTTGTACCCATTTTTATATTCCTTCTCCTTCATTCTTATTCTATTTGTTTTTTTTTGTGTGTGGGTTTAATCGTTCGGTTCAACTTTTGTTTTCTCTGGCTGAATCAATCGTGTAGCTTCTGTCTTCTGATAGAAATCTTATATCAAAATGTTCAAATATCGTATGAAGGCCAAATTTCTAGCAAACTATATAAACTTGCACCAAAAAAATCAACATTACATGATTCATTTTCAATTGCTTGGGGAAAAAAACTCTCTTAAGAATTTGTTCACTAAATAAACAAATCTTTGAAAAAGAAAAAAATGAGATTTATTAGAAAGACCAATTTAATTTCGACAGGAAAGATAAAACATTGAAATTCGATTCCTATAAACGAAAGTAAGGCCAAACAAAAGGCAAACCAACAGAGTAAGAAGTAAGCCAAAAAAGCGAAAACGGAAAGAGTTATTTGACTGGCAGAGATAAAACAAGGTCATAAAATGACAAGTTGGCTCGTTCGTATCAACATTTGCTTGCAGTTTTTGGAACAAAAAAATATAATTTTTTTTTGCAAATTTAAAAGAGAAGTTCAAAAAGAATGTGAGCATTTCAAATAGTTTTTTAAACTATATCATGCATCCTTACACTTATTTGTATATTTTGTTTGGGAATGGGCAATAAATGCACTAGAAAGAAGGCATTGCTTTTGACAGACAGAGCACAATGTGTCATTAATAAAACAGAGTTTTGCAGAGCTTTGGTCTGCTTCTCTCAACCTTTCTCGACCCCCTCCTCCTCTTCATTCATATTTCATTTTGTCATTTTTCTTCTTGTTGAATGATTCCCATTTCCTAGTTGACCTTATTTAAAGCCACACACGCTTCTCTTTAAAAATTTTTTTTTTTAAAAACTTTGAAACCTCTCAGGCGTCTGACATCAAATAAACAAGACATCAGTTCTTATATAGTAATGGTATGAATATATATAATTGAGCCAAGATCTCGACAAAGTCAACCCAAATTATTGCTAAAATTGGTTGTTTTTCACATGGAAATCGTTAATGTTACTGCAATGGCAGATGCTAAGGCTATGGGAATGGTATAAGTTTGTAAGGAAAAAAAACAATCATAGGTCAAAAACATTTAGAGATGTTACAAATTTCCTATCAATAACACTAATCTACAACATGTTGTATCCCACCCGGATCAGATCAGGTCGAGTCACAAATAAATAGAGATGCCTTATTAATCAATTAGGTTACACATGGAATCTCGTCTTGTAATCTAACCTCCAAATATATGCAAGCTCTATGTTTAATGTCTCCAGCTCGGGACTTTAGATCCCTCCATCTTTTTTATCTTATTCAACAGATCATCGATCGTGTTCGACGCTTCCTGCAATGAAATGTTTTAGTTTTATTTAAGGTAAGCCTTCAAATGATAATCAGACGAGTCAAAGGAGAAAGGTTAGTTTAATGAATGAGGAACCTCTAGCTTATTTCTCAAAACTTCTTCCTCCCCATCACGTCGGTCTCTTTCCTCTGAGAATATCTCAATCAGATTCTCTTGCTCTTTCTTCATTTCTTCTATTTTTTGTCTTGATAATTGAACCTAAATTAACCAGGAATCCATCAGGCTTGCAAAGAAGCTGTAGAGATTTAAAATGTCAGAAAGTAAGACCTTACCTCAACTTCAAGTGCCTTCCTACGCTCCTTTTCACGCCGCAGCTCCTCTTGCAACTGAGAGTACCAAAGAAAAAATGAGAGATCTATTACAATGAAGAGATCGTTTTGGTTTGAGATTTTGGTGGGAGTATTTACCCGTGCACCATCTTTCCCAGATACACCGTTGTCCCCATTATGATTTGGATATGAGCTTGAGTAGAACTTGTCAGAAGCTGGAGTAGGAGTTTTGATGCTTGATGGTCCCTCACGATCATTTTCTGGTGATGAGTCTAACATCCAGAAAAACATTGTTCCCTACAAGTAAAATCTCCTGGAAATGTTGTATGGACGTTACAAAAACAAATAAAGGCACTATACCTCTGTTATCATAACCATATGCAGACTTTTCACGTCGCCTGGGCGCATAGCCAATTTTGTGACAGTTCGTACTCCTGATCAACAAGGAATGGAATGTTATTATCCCTGAAACATCCATTCCAGGCTTAAGGATATTGGATTTTAAAACAACATGAGAAAACAGTCAGACCAGTAAGTCTTCTGCATTTGAACTAGCCGTGACTCAAGTCTAGCGAGAACTGTTGTACGCTCAAACCCTTGCTTATCATGAGCAGGCTCAACAAAATTAGCTTCCAGAACACCTATTAGCAGAGGAAACTAGCACTGTGATCTTCACATAAAGTAAGTGAACAAAGTAATAGAATTTCCATGTAAAAACAATACCTATGACCCCACGACCATCACTGCCTGTTGCATTCCATATCCTCCAAAATGGCTGATAACACAAGTTAATAAGAAATACACAAGAATATGAAATCCGCTGTTTATCTTGAAAATCAAAGGCCTAGTATGGAGAGTTTAGGCAAGCAAAACATGATTCAAGTAGAAGCAAACCTTGATGAGCCGATTTTTGTGGTAGACATTAAAGCCTTGAACATCAACATGATGTTTTGCGTCCTTCACAAATCCAATAATTACAATGGCAGACATCTGATAAAAGAAAGTTGTGCACAATACCAGCTTTATATTATAGCTAGAAGATCATGGTCTGTAAATAAAAAAAGAACTATAAGAAGGCTTGTATAAAGAAAAGTTATTAAAACTTACATTTGTCACAACTCCATATGATTCAGACTGTGGTCGATATGTGATCTGCTCAGTCTGCATCATGTCATTCACTACGCTGTGGTGCTCGACATCTATTCCCCGTAGAATGATACGAAACCCAGGTGGAATTCTTAGGTAGAGGATTGATACATAACTCTGGGAACATGTCGAAAGGATGTGAGAAACGAACTTGTAGAATACAAGGACAAGCAGTCTATTCGAACACAATTCACAATAATATTCCTATTCAAGCTTTTTTATTATTCCCCACTATCACATCAAAGTACGAAACCTTCAAGTACATTACAAATTTACAGTCCTAACTAGCATAAGACTGTCTATAGCTAATTTGGTAATAACATCTTCCTGGGTATTTATTATCTACAACAACAAACAAAAGATAATGGAAAATAAGAGTTTATACCCTTAGTGAGTGTTTGTATGTCAGGAAGTGCCTAGAATTAGGAAACTGAGAAGCCATTTTGATGTTTCTTTCTTCCCGATTGACACCTCTTAGTTGGATATCCTGCAGATAAACAATATTTTATCCATAAAAGTTCATAGGCATTATCTCACACAATAAGCCACAAACATTGAGGAATAAAAACACATACATAAGGATCAGCATCAAAATCGAGTTCTAACATCCCTTGATCATCTTCCCACAGGTTATATATGATTATCCGTGTGCCACGATCCTTCATCAGATCAAACTACAACAAATGAAGCAAAAATTTAGTGATAACGTTTGTTCACAGAGACAGTAAAGGGGTGGTAATAGATGGAACCCATATCAAAGGAGTGACAGAATAAAAGAAGATCAAATAGCTTAGACGCTCTCATGCAAAATTTCTTAGTATGAATAAGTGATTAAGCAACTGCTTTGAACAAAGGGAAAATATACCTGATGAAGAAGATCTTCTTCACTAGAGAATGGCGACCATTGAATTATTGTTTCCACATTTTTATCCCAATCTCTCGTGGAAGACCGGATTATTTTACTCCATTCAGGGTCCCTTCTTTCATAGTCAAGCTGTCATTTTAAATCACATAACAAGAGAATATAAGGATATAATGAATACAAAATTCTTTTAAATTAGAAAGTATACGTTGTGGACATAAGACATATTAGTGCTTCACACTTCCTCTAACACTGAACAAAGATTGCAATAAATAGTGTACACGTAACCAGCTGATACGTGCCACTGAATCCCATGTTAACCAAAGATTAGAAGAATCATGTTGTTGAACCAAGCAATTGAATGGAATTTCATATCAGAATACAACTCATAATAGAGCATGAAGTTGTTCTCTAACAATGCCATAAATGAAACAAAGAACGATTACCATGGGAACAACAATGTCCTCCTTTCCTGTGCTCCTTAGAAATGTATATGATAGGAGTCCGATGCTCTGCGTAGAGCTAAAACCAACATCAAGTAAATTATCTATTAACCAAAAATTATAACTTCAACTATTGTTCATATTCTTCGGGAATGAAATACAATCCAACAAAAATGATAAAAGACATGATAGCCGAAAGGTGTAACACATTGATAATAAACAACTAACCTCTTTCCATCTTTCCCAGGGCAACGCGAGAAAACAATAACATCAGCTCCAAGTCTCATTGTACTAGTCTTAAACCCATTGCCATCTATAAGCAGTAAATAAATTAAGCATCTTCCTGCAAACTTTCGATATAAGTCGGATAAACAAAGAATAATTACATTGTCCAATGGTGTTTGCAAGTTTGCTTTTTGCAGAGTATCCTAGAGACATGCATTGTCGCATTTTTTCAGGGTCCATCCCACCCCCGTTATCTGCAGTTCAAAACATAAGGATTCTCGTAGTACATGAGTGGACAAAAGTGTTGCATTTTAGGCAACCAATAACCACATGAATAAATTAGGGAAGAGGTTCTTTAAGAATTGCTAGGTAAAGTGTATACCTTCAATTAATAACATCCTGTTTCCCCCTTTGTTGTTTTCTAGCATGTCTACTTTAACATAAGTAGCTCCACTGGCAACCTGATATCAACGAGAGAAACCATTACTACACATCATACAATCTGTCTAAGACAAGTAAAGAAACAAAAACCTACCTCATCCAAGGCATTGTCCAAAAGCTCTGCAAAAGCTGCATAAGAGAACTCAGATAAGCTCAAAAAAATAGAGGCAAACTCGCTCATATAAAGGTTGACCAATAAGAATAATACCTCCAAGAGCCCATTTGTGACTAGTTGCATTAGAATGCAAAAACTTTGGATGGACTCTTACATGATCAAAACCACCTGAGACACAAATTGTAACACTCAAAAGTTTTGTTCCGACCAACATTCCACATTACTGTCTAATGAATAAAATTAAAATTTGGTTTACCTGAAGAAAGATCCCAGTTATCGCCAGCTGCTCCTTCATAATCTCCAGCTTTCCAAAACTGCTTACAACCGCCAATCTTCCCAGACGTGCCGGCATACGGTGGCGGCGGCGGCGGCGGTACAGGCCTGAAGACATTACACGGATTCGCAGGAATAGGATGCGTCAAACTTTCCGGTGGATTCGATTGGCCGAATCCTTCCGGTAACCCAACTCCTAACTCAGCAAGTGTTGTTACCTTCTTCACATTATTCCTATCCACTTCGGAAGAACCTCCAAAAGTATCTCGTCCTCTCTTCAGACCGACGAAGTTGTTTCCTACTTTCTCTAATCCACCGGCGACTTCTCCAATGTCGGAGTCGTCATCACTACTACAGAGATCGACTACAGTTACAGATTCTCTCCCCGGAAAGCCAGCCGGAGAAGTAGATGGAAGTTGAATCTCTCGCTTCACGTGAATACTGTTGTCCATTAATAGAAAATTTGGACAAGAAGATGAAAGAGTTGAAAAGCAAAAGTGATGATGAATTTAAAGTATTGACTATTGACTAGTTGAAAAGAGAAAACTTTTGGAATGTTTGCGCGAATGAATGATGAAGAAATCGAAAAATATTGGGAAAGAAAAAAAGAGTATTATATATCTCTTCAGAGAAGGAGGAACAAAGTTGACTTAAGACTTGAGAGGCTTTTCTAGTTTTTTTTTTAAATTATTATGTTAGTTGAGAAGATGGACCGTTTAAATTGTAAGCTCAATTATAATTGATTTTACACAACTAATTCTTATGGATCACACAATAGACGGCCCATAGACAAAATAAAACCCTAACGAATCTTCTCTTTCATTGTCTGTTGAAGTTTTTCAGTTTCTTGTCTTTTGGGATAAACATTAGCTGTGGAAAAGCTGACAAATGGTAAAGAAACTTCTGTTCGAGTTAGATCTCTTGTTTTAATTGTATACTTCATTCGTTAGTCCATTGTTTGTTCACTCTGTTTCTTCTTCTCAAGTTGTGTAGCTAATAACAGTGAATTGTGTTAGTCTGATCTTTAAGTTTTTTTGCGTGTGTGGTTTGGTTAAAAACTTAAAATGCATAATTGAAGTTGGCCTTGTGTGTTCCATTGTATAGCTAACTTAGGTTTCTCTTAGAGGAATTGATTGGTACTAGTTCTTTACTTCAATCTAAGAGTATGTGTAAGAATATTATACATGTGATATAATTCATGCTTGCTTCAAAACCGTGTAACATAAATCATTAATCAATTGCGGTTGCGGTTGCGGGAGTTTGCGGAAACAGGCGGTTGCGGTTTCAAGCATTATCAAGCGTTTTGAACGACTGGTTGAGCGTTTGATAATGGGTGCGTTTACGGAAGTTTTATGACTGGTAAATCAGCGAGTGCGATAGTAATTAAATAAAAAATAACCAAAATAAATATAATATATTAATTTTAAAAGAAAAAATACAATATATTATTATGATAAATTGATAATATTAGAAAATTAAACATGCTTAATAATTAAAACCATAAATAAAACATTAAATTCAAAAATAAATAAATTTTGTAAGAAAAAGCTTAGTACTTTATGCATTTGGTAC
>Ga0041059_1002455_pt1 | contig 13790 bp, 12 predicted proteins | sample AraColnosormetaG_FD_56232 | JGI IMG/M metagenome (GOLD analysis project Ga0041059, IMG submission 56232) | Arabidopsis roots microbial communities from North Carolina, USA - Col MF nosort | ecosystem: Host-associated > Plants > Roots > Unclassified | place: USA: North Carolina | collected...
ATTTATATATATGTGTATAGTCAAACACCATTTCTGATTCTTTGTTGTCTCAAATAAACACACACACAAAAAAAAAAAAAATGGATTATTGTTCTTTGTTGGTTGTCTCGTTCTTGATCACTGTTATGACCGTTCTTGCTTCTAAAGAGAACGATCATGAGCTAATAAAAAGTGATCAAATCTCTTTGCTTTCTTTCAAATCATCCATTGTTTCAGATCCTCAAAACTCTCTAAGCAGTTGGATTTCTTCTTCTTCTTCTTCGTCTTCTATGCTCGTTGATGTTTGTAATTGGTCTGGTGTGAAGTGTAACAAAGAGAGCACTCAAGTAATCGAGCTTGATATCAGTGGTAGAGATCTCGGCGGCGAAATCTCACCGTCGATCGCTAATCTAACCGGTTTAACGGTTCTTGATCTTTCGAGAAACTTCTTCGTTGGAAAAATCCCACCTGAGATAGGTTCATTGCATGAAACATTGAAGCAGCTAAGTCTCTCTGAGAATCTTTTACATGGAAACATTCCACAAGAGCTTGGTTTGCTTAACCGTCTTGTTTATCTCGATCTTGGAAGCAACCGGTTAAACGGTTCAATCCCGGTTCAGCTCTTTTGCAACGGCTCTTCTTCATCTCTACAATACATAGACCTTTCCAACAACTCTTTAACCGGAGAGATCCCTTTAAATTACCATTGTCACCTCAAAGAACTTCGGTTTCTTCTTCTCTGGTCCAACAAGCTCACCGGTACTGTCCCGTCTTCTCTCTCAAACTCTACGAATCTCAAGTGGATGGATTTGGAGTCAAATATGTTAAGTGGAGAGTTACCTTCTCAAGTCATAAGCAAGATGCCACAACTTCAGTTTCTTTACCTTTCTTATAACCATTTCGTTAGCCACAACAATAACACAAACCTCGAACCTTTTTTCGCCTCTCTCGCCAATTCCTCTGACCTACAAGAGCTTGAGTTAGCCGGAAACAGCCTCGGAGGAGAGATTACTTCTTCCGTAAGGCACCTCTCTGTAAATCTTGTGCAGATTCATCTTGATCAAAACCGTATCCATGGCTCTATACCTCCAGAGATATCAAACCTTTTGAACCTAACTCTTCTAAACTTGTCGAGTAACCTCTTGTCCGGTCCTATCCCGCGTGAGCTCTGTAAGCTAAGCAAGCTCGAAAGGGTTTATCTCTCGAATAATCACCTAACCGGCGAAATCCCTATGGAACTCGGGGATATTCCTCGCCTTGGTCTTCTTGATGTTTCTAGAAACAATCTTTCTGGTTCAATCCCTGATAGTTTCGGAAACCTTTCTCAGCTGAGAAGACTTCTTCTGTACGGAAACCATCTCTCTGGTACTGTCCCTCAAAGCCTCGGCAAATGTATCAATCTTGAGATTCTTGATCTCTCTCACAACAACCTCACAGGGACCATACCTGTTGAAGTTGTCTCCAATCTCAGAAACCTGAAGCTGTATCTCAACCTCTCTAGCAACCACTTAAGCGGTCCAATACCTTTGGAGCTAAGCAAAATGGATATGGTTCTCTCCGTTGATCTGTCTTCCAACGAACTCTCAGGGAAGATTCCGCCTCAGCTCGGAAGCTGCATTGCATTAGAGCATCTGAATCTTTCAAGAAACGGTTTCTCCAGTACGCTTCCTTCATCATTAGGCCAACTTCCATATCTGAAAGAGCTAGATGTGTCTTTTAACAGATTAACCGGAGCTATACCGCCTTCTTTTCAACAGTCTTCGACTCTCAAGCACTTGAATTTCTCCTTCAACTTGCTCTCTGGTAATGTATCTGACAAAGGATCATTCTCTAAGCTGACTATTGAGTCTTTTCTTGGAGATTCTCTCTTGTGTGGCTCTATAAAAGGCATGCAAGCCTGCAAGAAGAAACACAAGTACCCTTCTGTTCTTCTACCGGTTCTGTTATCGTTGATCGCAACTCCTGTTCTGTGTGTGTTCGGGTACCCTTTGGTCCAAAGATCAAGATTTGGAAAGAATCTAACAGTGTATGCCAAAGAAGAGGTGGAAGACGAGGAAAAACAGAACCAAAATGACCCGAAGTACCCGAGAATATCGTATCAGCAGCTCATAGCAGCTACTGGAGGTTTCAATGCTTCTAGCTTGATTGGTTCAGGGAGATTTGGTCATGTTTATAAGGGAGTTCTCAGAAACAACACGAAGGTCGCGGTAAAAGTACTTGATCCAAAGACCGCACTGGAGTTCTCGGGGAGTTTCAAAAGAGAATGTCAGATCTTGAAGAGAACAAGACACAGGAACTTGATCAGGATCATCACTACGTGCAGCAAACCTGGTTTCAACGCTCTTGTTCTGCCACTGATGCCAAATGGAAGCTTGGAGAGGCACTTATACCCGGGAGAGTACTCGAGCAAGAACTTAGATTTGATTCAGTTGGTGAATATATGCAGCGATGTTGCTGAAGGAATAGCTTACTTGCATCACTATTCACCTGTAAAAGTTGTTCACTGTGATCTCAAACCGAGCAATATCCTTCTTGATGATGAAATGACCGCTCTGGTTACGGATTTTGGGATTTCAAGATTGGTTCAAGGTGTTGAAGAAACAGTTTCTACAGATGATTCAGTGTCATTTGGCTCAACAGATGGATTGTTATGTGGATCAGTCGGTTACATTGCACCAGGTACACAATTCTCACAACATCATTAAAGTTTTACTAAGTAGTCTCATTAGTCTTTAAACTAAATGGTTAAGTCATTTATCATCAGAATACGGGATGGGGAAACGCGCATCGACACATGGAGATGTGTACAGTTTTGGTGTTCTCCTGCTAGAGATTGTAAGCGGAAGGAGACCAACAGATGTTCTTGTCAATGAAGGTTCAAGCTTACATGAGTTTATGAAGTCGCATTACCCCGATTCTCTAGAGGGAATCATCGAACAAGCGTTGAGTAGATGGAAACCGCAAGGGAAACCAGAAAAATGTGAGAAGCTATGGAGAGAAGTCATATTGGAAATGATTGAGTTAGGATTGGTATGTACTCAATACAATCCTTCAACTAGGCCTGACATGCTTGATGTCGCACACGAAATGGGACGGCTTAAAGAATATTTATTTGCTTGTCCTTCTCTATTGCATTTTTCATCTCAAGAAACACAAGGAGAAGCTAGTTCATAATGGTTAATTTCTTGAATCAATATTTCATGAGTTTTTTTTTGATGATTGTATTCATTCTTTTAATGATTTTTTCTTGGATTCTTGAGTTGAATTGAATTTTTTTAGAAGTTGCATTTTGTGGACTAATTAAAGTCTTGTTCAAATCAAAAATAAACCAACCAAATCTTCTATTTCAGATTCATTGGTTAATTTTTTTTAAGTGAAAGATTTTTGGTGGGTATTCTGTAATCATGAGATCATATCTTATGTATGTGCTATGAATCTAGCAATGAAGCTTCTCCTAATCTTCAGTTGCCTTATAATCTTATCACAATCCTTTTTGCCTAACATTGGATTAAACAAACAAAAATTTGTAGCAGAGATTTATATTGTAAGTGGAAGCTGATGATGTCTGCTTAATAAATAATAATCTATCCAATGTCTTGATGATTAGTCCTTTATTAGTTCAATATTTCTAAATTAAGTAAGAAATAATGGGTGACATCAACATCAAACAAAGGTCAACATGCCATCAGATTTGTCTCTTTCTGCCATCTTAGATAGAAGTGATGAGCCAAGATATAATCTTTGTGACACATCTTCAGAAGTTTTTTACTTGCCTTATCGTCACTAAAGTAGTTACTGTAGAAACATAGATTTGTCTTAACGATATTAATGGGCAAAAGAAGATGGTATAGGACAAGCTAGAAGTGATGATGAGGTAGGTGCAGAAGACAAAATGACCAAACAATAATCCTTAGTGCTTAGAAAATCCGGATCCAAACACGAAGAGAGGACGGTATCAGTGCGTAAAAGAGATGAGATTTGCTTCTTGAGTGTGACATCCAACAGAGAATATGAGTAATCACAAAGTTGTGGTGAACTGAAAATGTTACCTCCATTGATAGTGACACAACAGGATTTAATAAAAAAAGTTTTCGGAATTGGGATGGTGAAAGAAATAGTGTTTGGATTAGGCTCTAGAATGTGGAAAGCTATGATGACGAATAAGCATGAGAAAAAGATTATGCTAAGATAAAACTAGAAGAAGTTTGGTCTGATAGCTACTTGTAAGTTGTAATCTTATCAGTTTACCGGTTAACATTGGTTCTGACTTCAACCAATCAAAGAAAGGGTTATAACTCCAAACCAAAGACAATCTAAGATTGGTGATTGTGAGATTTTAGACTTTCTTTGGTGCATAAATTAAATGACAAAGCATCCAACAAAACTCTTGTGGTTGGTAACTCTCACTTTCATATGCTTCTTTTATTTCTTCATTTTGTCCACCAAAATATGATAAAGTATGATCAAAACCATGAGATATCTAGAAAACAGAAGAAGATCTGTTTCTCAAAGTCTCAAACTTTACACAAGATGTGAATCTTACTTCAAACAAAAAACGAATGCAAGTACAATATTTAATGACAAACTAATCTTAATATATCACTATAAGGTTCTCAAGGTTTGTATACTTTTCTATAAAATCAACTCGCTATTTGTAGATATCATAACTCGCTCTAAAGCCGTCAACTCTGGACGAGAGGGTGTCTCATAGCCAGAAGTAAAGCATTGCCTGTTTCAATGTACATGCCAAGATTTGTTAGTACTTAAGAACTATCTAAAATTTAGTGAAAGAAGTTAATTTTACCATACCTCTTGAACAGAAACAATAGCTGAGTCATAACTAAACATTGCAGATTGCATAGAACTTAACTCTTCTTCTGATTTTCTCTGCAGATTCATATTTTCTTGACTTACTCCACTAGTTTGAGCTGGCTCTTTGTTGCATCTCTCCTGCTCTAGTCGCTCTACTCGCTCTCTCAACCGCTGTAACTCGGCTTGATACTCTGCATCATTTGCAGAACAACTTCCTAGTGCTTGATCTCTCTTGATACTTTTATCTCTTTTCTGTTTCAATGATTTCTTGGACATCTTTTTCACCAACAAATCAGGTTTACACATACCTTTTTCCCCATTCTTAGTTTCAGAAACAGAAGTTGTCTCCTGCTTCAAAATCTTGTATTGATCTCTTACAGAATCTCGAAAATCTGTAAGCTCTTTCAACTGCTCATCCACCTTCTTGATCTTTTCCCAATTCAAATCTAAATTCTTCTCATGATCTCTTCTTGAATCCAAGCTCTGCTCTATAACACCCTTCTCCACAAGAACCGTCTCATTCGGTTCTGGAGACGGTGTTTGAGATCTATCGCAAAATCTAATACAATCCTCATCATCAAGTCCACTCCATCCCAAACTCATAAGCTTACATCTATAAGCATGTAAGTCACACTCAAGATTCTTGATTTCAACTTCTTTCTGGTAATTCAAATCCTCCAAAAGCTCCATTGACAACTCAACATGAGACATTCTCTCCTCAACCATTCTCTTGTACTGGCTAGCTTCCATAGCAAGCAACGCTTTCTCGCCTTGTAGCCTAAGTATCACAGACATGGCTTCACTCGCTGACGTAGCAGTAGCTTCTCTCTCAGCATCCAACTCTTCCTCAAGTCTCTGCACATCTTCTTTCATTTCATAAAGAGCTATTCTAAGATCTGTGGTGGACTCAAATCCACGCGTTTCTAAGCTATAGCTTCTTCCTACCATATCTCTGATTGCAAAAACACTATATGCAAAATTTCTATTCAATAAATTACTTCAACCACTATAGTTCGTAGAATCTGAAGTTTTTTTTTGTCTAAGCTTCTAGAGAAGAAGAATCTTATAAATGAAATCAAGAAAAGAATCTCATTATACCTTGTAAATTTGTAGAAGAACACGAGTTTTGTCGACGAGCTAGTCCCCAAATTTGGCTCAGAAAGATGTCAAAAAACACTTTTGTGGGGAAAAGTTTTGTGTATTAAAGGACACATTGGAAACTAAAATGTTAAAATTCGACAAAATTAGACCTAATAAATGGAAAAAGCAAAAAAAGGGAAATAGTTTCATTCACACAAGCCACGCTTGACCAAAAATATCATCATTATGCTTTGTCTATATCATTAAAAGTAGAAAGTTTCTTAAGTTGGGCCATTTATAAACTCATTAAACTCTGAGAAAGTAATAGTCCTCTAAAATAATTATGAGATACACTACCAAGAAAAGAGCTGGAAATATTAATGAAACTTTGAATACTTAATGTTACTCATTGAATTATTAGAAAAAAGGAAAGGGTTAATTAGTATATTATAGTCAGTCAAATATTTCTCAAAAATACTGATGAAACTTTGAATGATGAAATCTGACCTTCTTTTTGGCCTGGGACATATCTTCTTAGCTTTCATCCCACAAAATGATATTTGAATCTTCTTCTTTTTTCTTGTTGAAATCTAGTTTTCTTCTTTAATATTATTGAAAAGTTAGTTGACACTTTTTAAGTCTTCAACGGCTCATTACGAGACCAGGTATTTAGTTCATGTTGGGCTACCAAATTACTTTCATTAAAAGACCTCTAGATTGACTTAAACAAAAAAAAATTATGTTAGTGTTTTTAATAAAATTATATAACCGATATTTCAATTGCTTCCTTTTAAGTTTTAACTTGTGTGGCTCACAAAAGAAAACAAAAAAAAATCATACCATTAGTTCATTTTGATATACTCAAAAATCAAATTCAAGAGTTAGTTTTTTGTTTAGTGAAGACTCCTATTGATTCCCATTCTAGGTTACATATGACATCATGCACAATCCAAAGCAGCTTGAATACATATTTGACTGGAGGATTGGTTTCAAAATAGGTTTTCGTTTATTTGTCTCTCGATGTCATACTCTGCGAGAACGTCATAGATGTAGAAGAAAGTAGACAGCAAACTATTGTTCCCAAGATGTGATACAATGTTGATGATGTACTCTATACAATGATGACACCAAGGAAACCATATTTTCAGAGGAGATCATAACATGAAGAATTCTTGATGATGGTGAGATGTTGAATGTCGTGTAGGTGGAACAATCAAAATGTACCTCACAAACCTCAGTTTCAGAGAGAGGATGGTTTTCATATTATGGCTTGCACAAATTCCAGAGAGCAACAATGGCTTGTTGTGCACGACATTCATGGAGATGGCTTAATTAGATCAAAACAGCCCATGTAACTATCTGAGATTTGTTCTTTAATTATCCCTAGCAAAAATAGTATAATGAACCTTAACCATTTTATCACTGACAAATTTTTGATCTCCAGAGAAACAAAGGAATCAAAAGGTTCTAGGTTTTCTTTATATTCCTCCTTCCTCACAATTTCTTCTCTTCCAAGGAATCGATATGCATATATTCTGCTTTAGTAATCAGAATCATTTCAATCTTGAAAATGAGATTCGACAAATCAAGTCTCGGTTTCAAATAGGAAATAGCCATGGATTGTCCAAAGCAAATCAAGATCACATACATCGAAACGCAAGATCACAGAAGCTTACTAAACAATATCTTCTTGCTAAAACCCACAAGAAGGGGAAGCCCGTGAAAAATCAATGATGAGAAGAGTGGTAACACAATGAGCAAGAGCACCCATAACTACAAACACATGGAAAATCTGATGGCTATGTCCCGCCATATCAAACGCTCCAGGCTTCCATCTCTCAGGCACACGGCTGACATAAAACGTTGCTCCCACAAAATACGACAAAGCCGTGGCAATCTCGTAACCGAGGGCGATGAAGACATTAGGGTGATCCCAGTAAAGGCAAAGCACATGTGTAGCAGGTATCACAGCAGATGATCCCATTGCAAGGAAAAGATTAGCTCTGAAAGGTCTAAAACGCGGCGTAGAGAGAGCGGGAGAGAGGAGAGTGATGATAGCGAGGAGACCGAGGATCGAGATCGAGGATAAGTAGAGTAAACGGAAGTTAGGGTGGCAGGAGAATGCGTAGTAGATTGGTGCAAAGAAAGAAGCGACGATCATAAGTGATATTCCTGCGTAGTCCAAACGCCAGAAGAAGACGTTGAAACGTTTTGAGTGACAAGCAAGGAGGTGTGAAACAGAGCTGCAGATTAAACAACCCATTGCTCCGACTAAGTACACGAGCCACGGCCATTTTGGAATAGCTTCTCCTTGTGAGGTAAGACATGAGATGTGATGTGTCACGTTCGAATCCTGTTACAGAGAGAATCTTTTAAAGCTTAGTCATGTGAATGAGTAAAGCATCATTCTTTATTCTTTCCTCAAAAGTTTATGTAATCTTTTCAAAAAGTTTGGTGGGTTCAAAGCTCAAGAGAGAAGAAAAGATCCAAGACATATCGAAAACAACAACACATGGTGGGGGGCAATTTACCACTACTTTACATGATTAGAAAATGACAAAGATTTGATCCCAACAAAAAAAAAATGAATATTGTTTTTGAATATTGTCACAACCATATTATTTTTCATGTCACAACCGTATTATATCTTTCAAACAGATAATAAAAATTTAAACAGAAGAAATATATTTCGTTTTACATTATCGTAAAAACGATATAATATGGTAATGTCACATAAAACAAACTATATAATATAGAATACTCAGCATTATAGTATTGACAATGTCACACATAAGATAAGATAAGGCGGCAATTAAAAAATATCAAAAGAATACAAAAAACTTACATGAAGCAGAGTCTGATTGCTTGAGAGGCAAATCCTCACTCTATCGTCAGGTCCCCGAAAAAAGCCAATTATATATTATTAGGGTGACTTTAAAACAAAACAGAGCAGAAAATGACGATTTTAACCTCGGTGGTTCGTACCCGGCCATGCCGTTAAAAACGCCGGCGAGACTAATCTCCGTCGTCTCCAAGCAACTCACCACCGTCATCCACAGAAATATACCAAATCCAATTAAATGCCTAACGATTATCAAAATCTCCACAAAATCAATTTCGAAACTTCTATAAAATTACGAAAAACCCCCTTTCGAAAGAAATTTAACGTACGTCCAAATGTTGAGAGTCTCGTTGTGCCAAGAGAAAGCACTGAGAAAAGTATCTTTGAGAGACCATTGACATCGATAATGGTTGTGTATAAACTCGTTGTCCTTCAAATACTCAGGCAAGTCTTCGAACTTCATCAATCTCCTTACGATTCTCGTCTCTTCGCCGCAATCTAACCCTTTCCAATCGGTAACCGTCACCATCGCCGGAGATTTCTTCGCCGATCTTCGTCTCTTCATGCTCCGGTTAGTTTCGTTTTCTCTCTAGCTGCGGCGAATCTGTGTCCCTCGCTATCTCTCTGTGTTTATATATGGAGACGAATCCTCTTTGAATGTCATTGAGGGATCGTGACCGTCCACGTGTAAGATATCTCTGACGTGGATTTTTATTAGTGGATGAAGAGATTTTGCTTGGTGTGAGGTTGAGTACACGTGATTAATTGTTTTTTCCCGATGTGCCAGGTTTTTTGAATCATAGCGACAAGTGGGAAGATGAGAAAATGCATAAAGTGTGGTGCGTAAAAATGGCCTACACTAATCTACTTTAGATTTGAGATTACATATGCATAACTTAATCTCAACTATAGTCACCAACCAAACTACAACACCTGGACAAAACTCATAAAATTTAGATTAATCTAGATTAAGTCCCCAAGTCATTCATTTCATGTGTCTTTGTGTGATTGGTTGCATGGCCAAATTACATCCAAGAATTTCTTACAACTGGAAAATAAGTCAAGAAACGTTTCAGTTCCTGAGATAGTTACAGTCATTCTTTTTGTCTTGAATCCTTGATAACACAAAGAAAAAATTACTGTTTTATACAAATTAAAGCGGAATAAAACTGATACATAATACAACAAGCTCATTTACACATACATAGCTATCACATGTTGAAATTTAGGAACTAAAAGAGTATTTGAATGCATTTTCAAACCAATATGTATCAAATACGTACCGCCACCAAAGACGTTTATTACAAAACCATATATTAGAACATTACAACGCACGAAAGAGTTTTTGGAGAACGTTATTACAAACACATACATATGCTTGACAATGCTTAGAGAGAGGACACGTGTTCAACGAGCGCTTCTGATGACAACTCTGGGCTTGTTTCTACGACACTTTTCCATTAACCACTCCTGCTTATGCGAAATGAAGATATGTCCAATCACTAATCCGCAAAACACACCAGGTCCATACGCTATTGCTGCTGATGTCCAGTTAATCACTTGCTCTTCTTCCGGCTCTGATACTTTCTCTAATTCTTGTGGTCTAGGATTTGGGACATGAGTTTTTCTGCAGATATCATCGAGACCATAAAGCTTGGGGTTGTCCATGAATGAAGAACAGTTTTGGCGTTGAAATTGTGTTCCGCGTGGTATTGGACCTTCGAGATTGTTGTGGGCGAAGTTCATGGTTGACAGAAAGGAGAGCTCACCAAGATCTCGGGGAATCTGACCTGACAGCTGATTATGAGACAAATCTAATGCCTCGAGATTCGTCAAATTTGCCAATGATTGAGGTATATCGCTTGTGAAAGCATTACCCGACAAGTTGAGAAAACGTAATCCCTTCAACAAGCCAATGGATTCAGGGATCTTTCCATAAAACTTGTTGCTTGAAAAATCAATGGATGTGAAGTCTTGCCTGATCTTATCAAACTCTCTATCCACACCTTTGTTCACTATTTCCATTGAACTAGTGTAAGTACCAAAATAAGGGTCATCATAATCATCTTGGATGGTAGGATATTCGAAGTATACAACATCAATTTCTAGGTGTAATGTAGTCATTTGAAGCCAGTTGGAAAAATAGAAAGCTGGGAAGGATCCAGTGAAGTCATTATGTGAGACATCAATAACCTTTAAATGTTGAAACCAAGTAGATTCGTGGAGGTGATATAACGGCCCATAGAATTGGTTGGCTCGGAGGATGAGGATATCTAAATATGGCATAGAACCCAACCAAGATGGAAACGTCTCCTTGAATTTGTTTCCTTCCACATTCAAAAGTCGCATGGATGTGCAATTGATCAAGGTTTTTGGGAGTTTACCTTCCAACCGGTTGCGGGTAACATCAAGTGTGTATAAACGAGTAGCATTGAGAAACACATCTGGAAGAATCCCACTGAAATTGTTGTTTCGTAGATTAAGCACTTCCAAAGAATAAGTGATATTCCTTAAACATAGAGGAATTGAGCCACTGAAGCTATTGTTGGACAAATCTAAAATCTCCAGCAATCTAAACTGGCAGATCCAATGTGGAAATGGTCCTTGGAATGAATTAGAATCAAGACGCAAACTCGCATTTGTGCTTGATCTAGAACTTGTGATGATTTTCCAAAACCACTCAAAGAGTTGTGAGAAAGTTCTAGCGATGACAATCTCAATAAGCAACCTGGGACATTGCCTTGCAACTTATTGTTGGAAATATCTAACCTTTCGAGTTTGAGAAATTGAGATATGGATTCTGGGATTTGGCCATCGAAATTGTTATCAGCAAGGTATAGACTACTAAGACTAGACGATGATGGCCATGTATTCCCAAAATCTATAGGTCCCTTGAAATTGTTTCGCGCCAAAGTAACCCATTGTAACGAAGGAATCTTGAACAAGGATGTTGGGAAAGGCCCGGAAAATGAGTTGTTACGAAGATCTAATAATACGAGATTGAGAAATTTAGATATGGATTCAGGGATTGGGCCATCGAAATTGTTATCAGCAAGACTAAGATAAGAAAGCCTAGAAGATAAAGACGAATTCCCAAAATCTATATGTCCCGTGAAGTTGTTGTTACTGTCCCTCAAATTAACCCATCGTAACGAAGGAATCGTGAACAAGGATGTAGGAAAAGGCCCGAAAAAGTTCCCACCCCCAAATCCCTCCAAGTTGTGGAATCGGCTCATGTCCGGTATAAGCTCGGGTTCAAAGTCATTTTCTCTGATGTCGAGTTGGATCAATTTCGTTAAATTGGCAAATGAAACAGAAGATTTGCCACTTAAGTGGTTTATGGAAAGGCGAAGGTACATTAGTTTGGTCAAGTTTCCAATTGAAGATGGAACTTGACCAACTAATTTATTTTCCGAAAGGTCGAGAAAGGTGAGATGAGAAAGGGTTCCTAATGAAAAAGGAATCTCTCCATAGAGATTGCAATAACGAAGGGTTAGGTTTTGGAGATATTGGAGTTTGAAAAGACCACTATTTGGTTTTAAAGTGTTGTTAAGATTAACGCCAAGAAGATAAAGTGAAATCACCTGGCCATATTTAGCATCACACGTGACAGACTCCCAAGAACAGCAATCACTGCTCTTGTTCCATGACCTCATATTTTCAAGTCTCCGGAAGTTCATATCTGCTCCCGGAAACTCGTGTTTGAACTCCAAAAGAGCATCCCTCTGATCATGGCGGCAACGGTGGGCCGTAGGAGAAGCAAGAGTGTGTGGAAAAAACGAAAACAAGGAGATGAAATACAAGGTAATAACAACAATACCATTAAAGGAATAAGATTGGCTTGGTATCATCATTACTTCTTTTGTTTTTAAGTTTTAGTTTGTGTGGTTGTGATAGGTTATAATTATGGCTTCTGATCTCTCTTTATAAAGAACCAATAACAAAAATCAGTTGTGGAGCTCTTGACTTTCGGTGAACACTAGTACTGTCGTCAACTCTGACATTGACCCATCACACACTCTATTGACTTGACATTGTCGATTTCATTATCTTTTTTTTACAATTCAAAAATTTTAATGCCTTCATTATAAATTTTTAAGGTATAAGTTTTCTTGGAATTTCACAATCAAAATCGTTACAATAGAGAGGAGCATGAGTAACTTGTGCCAGAAGAAAGAGTGTTTGGGAAATGTGACATAGAAAACGAATTGGGCATTTTCAGTCTCAATGGTTTAGGAGACGCAACATTTCCATTGGACTTTTTGACTTGCAAAATTCTTCATATGGAAGAGTCAGTGAGGCGTGAATTAAGGGTTTCATGAAAGAGACAAATGATCAAAAAAAAAGAAAAATAACCCTCAAAGACGTTTGTTACAAAAACGAGTTATTGGAGATTGGAGAACACTGATGGGAAATCTTTACAAACTTATCAGTCTTCTTATCCTCTCTAAGTCTTTGTGATTTGTGCCCCATAGACCATTGACTCATTCCTTCCACCTTATCTGCCACATACTGTTTCGACTTGTCTCATTCCTGAAAAAAACGTTCGTTAGCTAATTTCATAGGTTAATTCCCAACAAAATTTATCAATTGGAGACAAAAGGGAAAATTCGCAGTGTAAAAGGTGTCCCAATGGTCAGCATCGGCTCCACCTATTACCTATAGGCAAGGTAGGCAAATGCCAAGGGTCCAATATTAATTTCAGAAAAACACTTAAAGAAGAAAAGTCCAAATTTTCTTAACTTTTTTTTTTACTAAGAGGTTTAATTTTTGTTTGGTTTTGCCATAGGTTATATCGAGACGGCACTGCCAATGGTACTATCAGACAATGCCTAGAAGTTCTACCTAATTTTTAATCTCTTATCTCACAACTTCCTTAAAATCTGCTCGTGAGTAACAAACATAGTCACATTCCCATACAAATTAAATTCTCCTACAATAGTCTTGCACTACTCTAAAATGAACACCTTATCATTATAATTGCAGTGTCACTACGATATAGATGGAATAATTTGAGTATGGATACATATATATATATATATATATATATATATATATATATATATATATATATAAA
>Ga0041059_1002456_pt1 | contig 13783 bp, 14 predicted proteins | sample AraColnosormetaG_FD_56232 | JGI IMG/M metagenome (GOLD analysis project Ga0041059, IMG submission 56232) | Arabidopsis roots microbial communities from North Carolina, USA - Col MF nosort | ecosystem: Host-associated > Plants > Roots > Unclassified | place: USA: North Carolina | collected...
CTTACACGCGGGTAAGATAGAAAGCTTACTTGCCCTGCTTGTGATGCTAGGATAAATGGTTCGAACTTGGCATAAGTCTTGTTTGCATTGACATCGACCACACCTAAGTTATTTTTCCGTACCCCACGATCGATCACCAGATCAAACCAATCACACTTGAAAAGGACGCATTTCAAATTCAAAAGTCCTGGATATTCGACTTCTAGAATTTGCTATACAATCCCATAAAACTCAGTTTCACCTTCGACATGGATTCCATAATTTGCAGTTGTCCTTCGACTTCCATATGGATACGTCTGAAAAGTATAGCCGCGAGTGAAGTACATCGGAGCTGTTGTGATCTTAGATCTTGGTTCTTGAACGAGCTCATGCAACCAAAGTGGTAATGGTTCGTTTCCACATCCGTTTGTAACCTACACATAGAAAATATTAAATTTATCATTTTTTTAAAGTAAATAAGTAATCGAATTTTTGAAATATTATTATACTAACATAGTATTTTAACTATCTAGCAAAATCACGATCTTTGTAAGTTTCATACTCTTTTTCTTCTAATTCAGGACATGCTTCACAGATTTGTGAATCAAATAACCTACAAATTACAACGTAGCTGCTTAATTAGCTTCCTTAATTAATTTCACACTAATTATTAAATATAAATATTATGAATAAAACTAGGTTGCTTTATACCTTTCAAATTTTTGAATGTAATCAACATTTCGGAGTATGTAATTGTGAGCTGCTCGAGAAAGCGTATGGTCGTCCCACCAAACTTCTTTCAACTTCCCTGCGAGTCTACCTATTTGGGCAAAGGTATCTGGAACATCAGGAACGTTATATGTAGGTGCAACACCTCCATCGTCATAGCATCGAGGACGAGTCTTTTTGGTTCTAACGCTTGGACTAAAGTAATACGACGTGAAGTGAGACGTTTCCTCGGTTAAACTTCCTGCGACTATCGACCCCTCAACTCTAGGAAGATTTTTTGCCTTTCCTTTAAGAGATTTCATGAATCGCTCAAAAGGATACATCCATCAAAATTGCACTGGTCCACCAAGAGCAGCTTCATGTGTAAGATGAATTGGCAAATGTTCCATCACGTCAAAAAAGGCAGGGGGAAATATTTTTTCCAAGTTATAGAGCAACACTGGAATATTCTTGTCTAATTGTTCTATGGTATCTGTTGTCAATGTTCTTGAACATAGGTTCCTGAAAAATACTCTGTTGCCTATCATGTATTTATTTAATGTAAGTTAATAGTCGTCAAGTAATAATTGAGTAAAAGAATATATATAGTATATATATATATATATTACCTGCAATTGTTTCATGAATATTTGCCGGTAGCAACTCGAATAACACAAATGGCAGTAATCGTTGCATGAATACATGACAATCATGACTTTTCATACCAGAAAACTTTCTTCCTTGCTCTACGCATCTTGAAAAGTTTGACACATAGCCATCTGAAAACTTCACTTCAGCAACAACCAACTCGAACAACGCCTTCTTTGCTTCAGGAGACAAGCGGAATTTTGAAACCGGTAATTTCCCATCTCGTGTAACATGCAACTTAGGTCTGCTGCATATTTCCGCCAAGTCCAACCTTGATTTCAAACTATCTTTTGTTTTGCCGTGCACATTCAAAAGTGTATTCATGAAATTATCAAAAACGTTTTTCTCGATGTGCATCACATCAAGGTTATGCCGCAAGAGGAGATCCTTCCAATATGGGATTTGCTAAAAGATACTTTGTTTGTGCCAATTGTGAGTGCTTCCATATTCATCAGGCATATTCGTTGTAGTATGTTAATTACCCCCCACGTTTGCATATTTCATGAGCACCATAATAATCGATCTGCTCAAACAAATCATTTCCACAAACATAAGATGGCGGAGGAATACGAACTACTTTATTCTTCCTAAACAATTTCTTGTTCCTCCGATACAGATGATGTAGGGGAAGAAACCGACGATAACAATCAAACCAACATGATTTCTGCCTTTCTTTAGCTGAAACGCATCGGTACGACCCATACAGTAGGGACAAGATAATCTTCCATGCGTTGTCCATCCCGATAACATTCAATATGCCGGGAAGTCACTAATCGTCCACATTAGCACTGCCCGCATATTGAAATTTTGTTTGCTCGAGTAATCAAACGTGTGTACACCTTCATACCACAACTTCTTGAGTTCATGAATCAGCGGTTGCAAGAAGACATCAAGCGCTCGTTTCGGATGCTTTGGACCAGGCACTAGAATACTTAAGAATAGAAATTCGCTTTACATACACATATCCGGAGGAAGATTGTATGGCGTCAAGATAACAGGCCAAAGAGAATATTGTCGCCCAGACAAACCAAATGGACTAAATCCATCTGTGTTTAAGCCAAGATACACATTTCTGCACTCGTTAGCAAAGTCAGAATATACCGTTTGAAAGTGTTTCCATGCCTTTGCATCCGATGGGTGCGTTATTTCTCCGTCTGCAGTTGTATGTTGAGCATGCCATCTCATTTTCGTCGTAGTTCTTTCCGATTGATATAAGCGTTTCAATCTATCAGTTATTGACAAGTACCACATCCGTTTATATGGCACTCGCGTCCTTCCGCCAGTAGTCTGATATCTCGGCTTCCCGCAAAATTGACATTCCTGCAGATTTTCATCATCTCCCAAAAAAATCATGCAATAGTCAATGCATACATCAATCGTTTCTGATGGTAACCCAAGACTCGAAACCAACTTCTGTATTTAATAATAACTCTCAGTCGATATATTATCCGGTGGCAAATATTCCTTAATTAATTCTGTCTATGAATCCATGCAATTTTCACTTAAGTTATTATCAGCTTTAATAGTCATCATCCTAGATGCCAAAGATAATCTAGAAAGCCCTTCTCTACATCCCTCGTAGATTGGTTGATTTGCAGCATCTAACATATCATTAAAGTATTGTGCATCTACGTTGGGATCTTCACTAATATTTTCAGGAAATGCAGCAACAGTTTCATGAAATGCATCCGTAACCATATCATAAAATCTATTTTCCTGGTTATGTCCATAAACAAATTGATCAGGTACTTGCTGACCATAATTCGCATCATTATTAAAATTACTAGGTTGCTCGACACCATAATTTGTATTACTAGTTCCTGCGCTATCACTACAACCCTCTCCATGACGTAACCAAACATAGTAGTTTGGCATAAATCCTCTATTATAAAGATGCTTCTTCACTACATTAAATTTCAAATGTTTTCTCATTGATACACTTACGACATGGACAGAATATTGTGCCGTTCTCACGAGCAAATGGTTCGTTTGTCGCTTGATACATGAAACCGCACAGTCCTTCATAATACTCTCTCGTCACCTCACCGGTCGCTTGATCTCTATGATTGTACATCCAACTTCGTAATATGTAAATCTCATACTCTCCACCCCAAGACATTATTATTTTCGTAAATAATATTTTTTTTAGAATAAATATGTTTGTTTGTAAGTAAATGTTGTTGTGATTTGAGTTATGATTTCTTACATGTTACGTTGGTTATTTATAGATGTCCAAAAAAAATTTGCGAGGGAATTGCAAGGCGGATTGCGAGGGATTTGCTAGGAACTGAGCTTTATTGCTAGGAATTTGCGAGGGAAATGCACCAACCAACCAGTTAGGTAAGATTATTTCAAACGTGCTCATTTAACCCGCCAATACCTAGTAGTTCCGTCGCAAATACGTCGCATTTTGTGTGTCTTCTTTGTACCCGTAATTGCCTCGCAATTTTGCGACGACTTTGCGACGAATCCTGCTGTCCACGCAAACTCCTCGCAAACTTCTCGCAATTTTGCAACAGAGTTATCCCTCGCAAAGTTTGCGACGGATTTGCGTGGAAGCTCGTTGATCTCGCAAACATCTCGCAAAGCTGTAGCAATTTGTGAGTCGTATTTGCCATCGCAAATTTCCCTCGCAAATCGCCTGTTTTCTTATAGTGTCTTAGTTATGTTCCTTGAGTAGTGATTAGGGTTCTTGAGGATGGATTAGATTAGGGTAATCTCTAGGTTAATCAGGTGGTTACGATTAGGTTAGATCCCTTCTGGATTCGTTGGCTCCTATGCAGTTTTCGCTGGCTAATATGGGAATTAGACCATAGGTATCCAGCGTCCAAAAGACGTTCAAATGGATGTCTGAGCTACGAATTCCTGAGATTTGTAGATTCTAGCCCAAGAGATTGGTTGTTTAGACTGCTTATTGACTTTGGTAGATTGTTGCTTAAAGCCTGCTCTACTATGTTTCATCAATGATAGTTGAGATTAGGAAGTGGTAGAGTTATGAGGGTCTCTGTCACGATAGTGCATTGACCCAATTTTGAATCTATCGTCTAGGGTATTTGCCTTTCACCTGTTAGCTACCTGATGAACCCTAGAGTTTCCCTTATCAATGAATCCATCCTTAGGACTTCTATTCTTCTTAGATTTATTTGTATTCACCCCATGATTGCACTTTTATTCACCTGTTATTTGTGTCATTTTGCTTAGTTACCTTTTATTGCATTTTGGTTTTTAAATTTGTCACATGTTAGTTCTACTCGACCCAATGATCAAGTAGGGCTCTTAAGTTCCCATTTTTGTTGTTTGAATCCTGATTTAGGATTGTTAATAGAAACCCACCATCATTATAATCTGGCTTGACTTAGTTGCTTCTATACACATCTTAATTGCTAGCAATAACAGTAGACTGGATTGACACCCCTTATAGCTGCATCGACATGTTAGAATTGAACTGAACACACCACACTTCAGCATAGAAGTAGGCATAAAAACCTACTTATCAGTCAGGTGTTTAAGATTAGGTCAGATCCCTTCTGTATTCATTGGCCCTAATGCTTATTTCACTCAGTTCAGTTTGAGATTCGATCCAAGGTATTCAAGCGTCCAAAAGACGTTCAAATGGATGTCTGATCTACGAAATCCAAAGATTTGTAGATTCTAGCCCAAGATATTGGATGTTTAGACTGCTTATTGACTTTGATAAATTGTTGCTTAAAGCCTGCTTTGCTATGTTTCATCAACGAGAGTTGAGATTAGGAATTGGTAAAGTTATGAGGTTCTCTGTCACTATAGTGATTTGATCTGGTTTTGAATCTATCGTCTAGGGTATTCGGGGTAAGCAACAACAGGTGGTGTATTACGAAATGGAGCTGGTACTTGGTGTGGAGGGTTTGCGGTTAACATTGGTTGATGCTCGGCACCGTTGGCGGAGTTGTGGTGGTGTATTATGGGTTATATATAGCTTGGGAGAATCGTTTCAAGAGGGTTCACCTGGAAGTTAACTCAGAATTGGTGGTAGGGTTTCTCAAGACAACGATAGATGCTTTGCATCCGCTATCCTTCCTTGTACGATTGTTCAATGGTTTTATCTCAAAAAACTGGATTGTTTGGATTTGTCACGTGTATAGGGAAGCTAACCGTCTTGTAGACAAGTTAGCCAACTATGTTTTTTCTTTGCCATTAGGTTTTCATTCTTTGAAGGTTGTTCCTGTTGATTGTGTTACTGTGCTAAGAGATTATGCGCTTGGGTCCACGCGACCAAGGCAAGCGCCCATATAGTTTTTCTTTGAAGTTTCATAATAAATTTTTGGGAAATTTTCTTCCGTTGATCTACTAAAAGAAAAATAGGCTTTGCCAACATGAGAGTAATCATAGTCACATTATGTGATGGGCCAATGGATGGAATTAGAGCTGAGATTGCAAAAGGATATAAGAATTGATAAGTGCGCCCAAGAAAATATCTAGAAAGAGAAAAATCATTGGAGAGAAGTTTTATTGAGATTATTCTCACTAATGAAGACTGAGGATAAATGCAATATAGCTTTCCGTGGAAGCAACAAAAAGTTTGGCAAGAATATCAATGGGAATTTCCTTAGCTTAATTGAAATATTTGGAGATTTATCCAGTGATCAAGGAGCACATCAACGGTATCAAAGAGAAGAAAAAAAACTAAATATCATTTTCTCAGCCACAAGATTCAGACTGAATTGATAGCAATGTTGGGATCAGAAGTTAAGTTTCAGATTAAGAAGATTCAAGAGGCAACACATTTTTCAGTTATTCTGGACTGTAGTCCTGATGTTAGTCACAAGGAGCAAATGTCCCTTTTCATTCGATGTGTGGATGTTTCTACGGATTCAACTCAGGTATCATAATATTTCATTCACTTTTTGGAAGTTGTTGATAAAGTAGGAAAAGGGTTGTTTGATCAACTTTGTGATACATTGGTGTATCTTAACTTGGATATTGATGATGTGTGAGACTGTGAGGACAAGGCTATGATATTAATGGCTCAAATATGAACGGGCAAAATAAAGGAGTACAAAAAAGAATGCTTGTTGTTAATGTACGAGCGTTATATACGCAATGTGGTTGCCATAATCTGAATTTGGCTATTTGTGATATGGCTAAATCATCTACAAAAGCGATTGGGTTTTTTCGGATCATTCAAAGTTCATATTATTTATTTTCGCCTTCTACAACAAGGAGTGTTATATACAAGAATATGGTAGGAAGTCCAACACTTAAACTTTTTTCAGATACTCGTTGGGAAAGTCATCCCGAAAGCGTTAAAGCTATAGATTTCTAAGCTCCAAAAATTTGTGATGCTTTGTTTTCTTGGTTGATAACATTGATGATCCTAAATTGCAGAGAGATGTGGTGTGTCTTGTGATAAGTAAAACTTATGGAATAGAATGATATGAGTTTCTATTTGGTATTGTTATATGGTATGAGATTTTGGTTGCCGTGAATATGGTGAGCAAGACTTTTCAAAGTGAAGATATAGATATTGTTGCAACAATTACTCAACTAAAAGGGTTAGTCTCTTTCTTTCAAAAGTATAGAGAAACAGGTTTTGAAGTAGCAAAAGTTGAAGTCACAAAAAAAGATGTTGTTATGGATATCAAACTCATTTTCCATGTGGAAAGGAAGCGCGTAAATAAAAGAAGAACCTATTCTGATGAAGAGCAAAGACAAGTTGATGATGAAACTGTAATTCTGAGCGACTAGGAGAAGTTTAGAATCGAGTATTTCATCAAAATCATGGATCAAACTCTAGTTTCTCTTAAAACAAGGTCAGACCAATTTTAAGAGTATGAAAAAACTTTTGCTTTTTTGTTTGATCTAAGAAAATAGAACTCAATAAACGATGAGAGCTTAAAGAATTTATGTACCAATCTTGAAGTGTCTCTTAAGCATGGAGCACATTCAGATATTGATGGAAATGATTTATTCTTCGATATTAAGGTATTTCGAGAAGTTCTACCAGAATATATCAAAACGACTGCTGAGGTATTTTTGAAGAGGTTGAAGGACTGTTATCCCAATACATGGATTGCATAAGAATTATGCTCATAATTCTGATATCAGTCGCCTCGGTAGAAAGAAGCTTTTCAAAGCTAGAGTTGATCAAGTCTTACTTGCGATCAACAACATCACAAAATACGCTAAAATGTTTGGCTATGTTATGGATTGAAAAAGACATGGTTAAACACCTTGACTACGAAATTTTGATGAATGGCTTTGCGGAACAAAAAACAACAAAGAGTATCTTCAAGAGAAAGTTTAAATAAGATAGTCGTTTTTGCTGTTTATTTGTCATAACGATTTTGTTTTTGGTAAAGTTAATTGTGGTATTATTTTATATAGAGTCTCCGATTTTTTATTTCGTATTTGGTCACGAATATTATAGGATCATAGCTGAGTATAATCGAAAAATCTAAACAAAAATAGAAAGTGAGACATAGAACAGTTTGTCTTCGTACCATTAATATTTCACTTCATTTTGTCTAATGACTGGATTTTTTTTAAAACAAAATCCAAAAGATATTTGCCCTATTTGTTACACTATTATTAATTATTTCAAAATATTAGAATGACACGATGTCATTAACATAATAACAACGTAAATTTACATCAAACAAAAAATATATTCCGAAGTTAACAATTCAATACAAATTAAACAATTCTAAAAATATGGGCAGCGGTTTTTTGAGTCGGGTTTAGGATAGAGTTATATGGTAGGACGGGTTTGAGTCGATATTAATACAAAAAGATATATCAAGGATGATATCCTAGAATTGACAATAAAAATACAATTATATAATCTCAAACACTAAACAAAAACAAAACAAATACAATTTCAAATTTGTTCTTTTTGTAACAAAAAAATTAACTCGCAGTTTACTACAGATTATATCCTAATTAGTTTAGTGAAACTATTTATAAGTGGTGGATTTTAATTAGGTCTATCTCTCATACATCATAATCTATTTTCGATATTACCAGAAATGTACGGTTGGGTTTTCACATCCATAGTGAGTCCATGATAGATTGGCAATAAAACCATATGTACTCACATCGAGTCTTTAACCATCAATTCCACCACATTCAAAACAAATCACCTCTACTCTTCCTTTTAGAAAAAAAAACAACGGGGAAGTAGAAGAGGAAGAAAAATAGTCAGAAAAATACAAAGAGAAACTGATTTTACAATTACCATTGGGAGTGTCATCAACCCTAATACGAGTTTAAAGGGGGATGGTAATAAAAGAGGAAAAGAAGAGTTTATATTAGTATGTGTTATTATTTACTCTTCCGTTTCTACTGGATCTTCAGCTGCAAAGAAAAAAACATTCTATAAGATCTCAAGTCTCCCCAAAACCATTAGAAATTGTATTCAAGATTCACTCTTATCATCATAACTCATAACAATATGCATTTGAATCTAATTGTAATCTTACATTGTTGATTTATCCATATCCAAATTATATATTACTATGCGAAAGAAGAAGAGGTTATTACCCGAGGTGTCATCTTTAGGATGGTTCTCAATGCACTTAAGTAAGTACTTGAAAGTCTCAACTTCACAAGGAATGGTTAACGCACCGCTGTGATCAAATCCATACTCTTCCTCAGCCTTCTCAAGCAAGACCTTGAACAAAGAATGGCTAAGAAAGTTTGTGGGTATGATAAATCTCCGGAGCTCGGGTCCAACATAAACCGCCAAATATCCTTTAGGGACATCAGGCGGTGGCTCAGGGCTTTGGCAAGTAGTTTCCTCGTCCGAGTCACAAGTCTTCAAATCCAATAGCCTCTTGTTGATAACCGGTGAAATGATAGCTGTGTGTTTTCTAGCTCCCAACTCTCCATCATCTGACTTTGAACCTATTGTGACAGTTTGCCATTTTTGAAGAATCTCCTTTAGTCTCACAATCTGCTTGATCCCGGTTAACTTTGCCGCGTTGTTTTCATCCATTTTCTCCTTTTAAGGATATAAAATATCTACCCAGGCAAGCTGTGTTATATAATAACAGAAACACTTGATCAAATCAGAGCAAGATACATATGTTAATAACTTTTGAACCAAGTCAAGTTCTCAAGACTTTAGGGTTTTTGCAGCTTGCGCTTTAGATATTAGTTAGACAAAACAACTTGATTGAACATGTTTCTATTTTTGCAACAAATTTTATGAACTAGGACACACATTTAGAAACAACAAAGCCAAAACAATATTTGTCCTTAGATTTCATGCAAAGAACCAAAACATTTCCCCTATGTTTTCTTGTACATTTTTCTCCATTTTCATTTATTGTCACACCAAGATCCAAATCCGTCAATAAAAATTGTTAACAAGAGAATGCAAAATCAATTAATGATAATTATCAATCGCCATTTGTGACTATTACATACCAGAAAAGGAAACAGAAATGAAGCGCTCTTAGACACGAAGAGGAAACGCCATGCAGAAAAAAAGTTAGAAGCTCCGGAAGATTTTTTTTTTTTTCAAAAGGATTTTTGGTTTTGATGATGACGAGAGAAAATTCAAGTAACAAGAACTAGCAAAACAAAATCAAAATTAAAGTTCTAATTTTAAAATAATTTTCTTATTTTGGATTCGTAATTTCGTTGATTTTCTTTGGATAACAGAAACTTTTCTTGGCCTTCCCGTCACTGTCGCATGTAACTGTTTCTAATTCTAGATTATAGAAAATAATCAAATGATCCTGTTACTCTTAATATATTATCCCCTATAAATTTTTGTTAACAATTAATTGGAAGAAAGTAACCCACCGAATTAAGGATAATTAAATTGCATCCAACGTGAGGTGCACTAAAAATGTGTTTCCAATCAGTAATTTTTATGAATCTCATCGATATGGATTCATTCAATTTAGGGATACGAATCCAATATGCATAACTCTTAATTACAATAAATGTTTTTAGCGAAGTCTATAGATGTGGAGTCTTTTCATCTCTTTTCTAAACACTATCATGCCAAATTGGTCATATCTTGAGACTTCTTTATTTTTTGCATGGTTAATTAGATTAAGTGATAGTTTGACGTCCAAAAAAGACCACATATTTTTCTCGTATCATCTAGATATATAATCTTGCAAAAGAGAACAAAATTTATTTCATAGTGGCATAGTGCAATGTTTGATCGATGTCGCTGATAAAGGACTAAAGGTCATCAGTAGATACTATACGAACATCGGAACATATCTTATCAACCATGAAGTGCAATGTGAGTGAGTATACATGACGGCTGCTAAATCAAAATTTCCTGGCTAATTTCAACAACCATTGCGACTAATATTTAGATACTCTATTTTCTTTACGATATGTCTTACCTTGAACTTCATTATATATTCCAAAATAAAATAATTCTTACCGAAGAACACCAATGATGTGTTCACCTCCTTTTGTGTCACGTATAAGCCATTATATATTTGTTTCTTTCATTTTTTTTTTGTTTCATTCATTATAATAACCAATCAAATAATTCTTACCAATGAACAATCTTATATCTTAATTACATTTTTTTCTCAACTCCTTTCGTTCTGAGATTTTGTTATATTTTCCGTCCACACAAACTTTTTCTACTCATTGTCCAAGCAAAAACCACACAAATAATTCTCTACTTAAAAACAAAAACTTTTGGCAAAAAATTATAATAATATCAAGACTGTATTTCCGTTGTTTTCTCTTGAGTACAAATTACAGACGATCAGTTTTTAATTTGGTGATTCTTTTTTTTGTCGTCATTTATTACTTAAACAATAATGAATTACTGTACTCCGATAAGAAAAAGGATAATTTTTCTATTCCTTAAAAAAAAGGAGATAATAGTCGTTTCTTGCGAAGTTGAGATTGGTAATGAATGCTAAGTTTAAGATAATTAAGTAGAAAAAACTAAAGCATTGCATGCAGTGAGATCCAGACACAACCAATAAACTTAAACCACGTGTCTTATTTCATAAACACTTGGCAAAAACCAGCCGGCAAAACATGAAGGAATATACGACAGTGTCAGGAGTTCAGTTTCTCACCAAACACGTGTCAGAAAACTAAAAAAATACAATTAAGAATCAGATTTTGGGCATTATTAGGGCATCTTTCTTCACTACAAGCATCTTCGGTCTTGATCCTCAGCATCTATGAAAGATCCACCGTTCAACTTGTCAAGATCCAATGGCTCACCATCTATCTCTCTTCAGATCCATCCAACGGCTAAGATTCAATCTCTCCCCATACTAATCCTCTCTTTCTTTCTCCCTTTATATAACCACTGATTCAATCTTCTTCGTTAGGATATAATAAAAACATTTCAGAAATGGCGACTTTGGATTCTCCGTTAGAGGTTTTGGCTTTCGACTACGTTAACTTCGTCTTTAACAATCTTTGGACATGGATCGCCGTCGTGACGGCCGCCGTTAGTTTCTGGCGGATCCGAGCCACTACCACTACCACCACCAGCGGAGGTGGTAGAGACAATGGCTTAATAGATGAATCTTTTCTTGAGCCACCAAAACCACAAGCGACAAAGGCTGCTCTCCTTATGGAGACGAAACCTCCTAGAGTCAAGGTAACGGAGACTGAGGATTGGAGTTTGTTGTTGTGTAAGGACGGAGTAACGAAGGGGAAGCTAACCGTGTACTACGAAGAAGAGATTGACGGAGAGAGAGAAGAAGATGACGGAGAGACAACGGCCGTTAAGTATGGAGGAGGTGAGAGTGGAGAATGGTGGGAGAGATGGGAGAGAGTGGTGAAGATGAGAAATGGAGATGAAGGTTGGTACCGTTACGTGGATTTAACGGTGATTAACGGAAATGTTGTGAGGTTGTGGGATGCTAACCGTGTACGTAACGGTGGTTGGGTTAGTGTGCAACGTAAGGAGTGTTATGGTTGAGACATGTTGGGGACAAGTATAATTTTCTAATTTAAGCATATGATTATTCATTGAACCTTTTTGGTTTAAAGACTATTTTTGTTGAATTAAAGTTGTAATGTGTATATATATTTTAGTGATATAACTATGATCATTGTTGAATAAAGAAGAACAAATTCCCTTTCATGTTTTTTTTTTTTGTTTTTGATTATAGTTTTCAACTAGATCACTATCCATGTTACGCACGGTATTTTTGGTTTAATCAATAATCAAATCTCAGTTCTGTGTGTTCCACAAAAACTCTATTTTATTTTTATTATCTTTAAACATGTATTTGTTTATCATGTATTATTAGTACCAACTAAATATATTTAGTCTGGTCAAACTATATTTTGTTTACTATATGTAGTTTCCTCGGTTTGTAGCATGAAAAATATATGTCTATAGTTGGTATGTACGTTTGGGTACGTAATTGTATATTTTGTATATGTAGTTTTCGTGTATGTCATTAACATGTAAATGAATTATAAATTTTGACAAATAATAATTAGAAAATGTCTTTATTTATATGCTGAGATTGTTTGCCTTGGATAATCACCATCGTCATCCCCAGTTCTTGGTGCATAGAGCCTCTTATGAAAAGATCTAGAACTTCCCAAAGTTAACCCATCAGTTGGTATGTTATATATCAAGAAAAAATACTTTGCTTAATATTATGTAGAAACAAATATATTTAGTGACAAATAAATACAATTACCTTTGCTTAAAAAGAGCCAACTCAGCCAACGTGGGATCCACGAAGACTTGTGAAACATCAAAAGAATTGGAAACACTCCTACTATCTGTTTTAAAAATATAAGGTCGTGTTTTTTAAAATAGTATAGATATGTAGTAACACATAACAATATAATTACCGTTGTAGAGATTAATCTTCGCAAATCGGATTAAACAAACAACAATACCATCGGTTGACTCTTGGCAAGCTTGGTCAACAATCTCAGCATACTTCCCCCAAAGTGTACATGCCAAGCGAGTGTCACTAAATATGAAAAGAATAAATTTATTAATAAAAAGTAAAAAAACAACAAACTTTAAATAAGAATTAATATGAATATAGATTGTTTGTACTGCTGATCTTTCAAATGGAAATCGATTTTTTTGGTGGGCTTGTTGTTAGCGTTAAGATCTTGGATTTCAGACCGATCGACAACCTGACCCATTACATCTGTATAGACAAATAGAATAAATCTATGAATATAATGACTACATAAGAGATAATGCATGTATGTTCAAAAATAAAATGAAAACTTGAATCTAACCGTGCAAGATATTTGAGTTAGCGGATCCAGAGAGGATCACATCAAACTTAGCAAGTGAGAGGAACAAAGCATCAGAAACAGAATCACATGGAGAGACCGTGGTTTTGAAAACAAAACCAATCTTGTATTTCAAGTCAGAAATACGATACTTGCCACTTGTAGGATTTAGAGTGATTGTCGTAATGATCTTCCAAACACCCTCGGTTAAGCACCTTTCAAACTTCTTGATCTGCTCTCTTCTCAC
>Ga0041059_1002457_pt1 | contig 13780 bp, 16 predicted proteins | sample AraColnosormetaG_FD_56232 | JGI IMG/M metagenome (GOLD analysis project Ga0041059, IMG submission 56232) | Arabidopsis roots microbial communities from North Carolina, USA - Col MF nosort | ecosystem: Host-associated > Plants > Roots > Unclassified | place: USA: North Carolina | collected...
TTTTTTTTTTTTTTTTTCTCAAAACTGAACCACAGAAACTAAACCGAAATCAAGTGTTGTGTGGTTTGGTTGCTCCCATTAAGAATATTTTGATTTGAAAACAATTGAAAAGACAAACGGTGAAAACCATATCTCACTTTGACAAACCATGAGAGTAATTTTTTTTTCATACACTTATGTGAAAATTTCTTTTAAAAATATTCATCATATTTGAGTAGCGATTAAGTACTATTTTAAGTTGTAACCTAGTGGTTCTCCTCTTTCCTTTGCCCAATTCCTTTCTCCAAACGTCTCTATGAGCGACATTTTCTATACATAAATTGATTTTTTCATTTCTAATTGTGTGTAACGAAGAGGTCTAAGACCATTATAATATTTCCTTATCCCTTGGACTTCAGCATCCACGGTCGTCGGTCACTGCATAATTTGTAACTACCACTTACTTGCTTGTGTTTGAAAATCACATCTCATCCAATCATCGATGATGAAAAAGAATGTGTCGTCTTCTATCGCAAAAATGCTCCACTAGGCTAATGTTTGTTTATTTGAGTCTTCTAAAGGTTTGTCACAGTCTTCACCAAACCACTAGGCTTATATTTTATTCGAATCCGTACTCTTCTTATGGATGGTACGGAGTACGGACACCTGGCTGATGGAGCTAATTTGGTAACTCACAGCTGCGAACCGGAATTTGGTCCGGTTTAATTGCAATAGGCCAATAACGTAACGATGGAAAAGTAAGCGAAATGGGCGGAGAGTGAGGTGACTATTTTATTTAGGCCCATGGGCCAGGATCCATAAACTGAATAACAAAATATCCGACACCGATTCAGATCGCCGGCGGATATTCAGATCTCCTCCACATTACATTCTCCAAGGAATTTAACCTTTACCTACAAATCTAAGCTTCTGTCGTTGACTTCGAAAACTGATATCTATAAGTCAAAATCCCCATTCTCAATCGCTCATCGTCTTGTAGAACTAATTGACTAAACAATGGCGGACAACACAGGATCCGGTACGTCCATCTCTCTATTTTATGTCTGAATATAATGTTTCATGTCTATATACGGAGTTTTGTGGAATTGAATTTAGATTTTCGTGGAAATTTTGGAACCCTAGGTCTTTGATCCCTCGTAATTCTGTGCAGAGATGAAATCAGGTTCGTTTATGTTAGAGAAATCCGCCAAGATCTTTGTCGCTGGACATAGGGGATTGGTTGGATCTGCCATTGTCCGCAAGCTCCAGGATCAGGGTTTCACCAATTTGGTCCTTCGAACCCATTCAGAGCTTGATCTCACTAGCCAATCAGATGTTGAATCTTTCTTTGCTACAGAGAAACCAGTTTATGTCATCCTAGCTGCTGCTAAAGTCGGTGGGATTCATGCTAACAACACATACCCAGCTGATTTCATTGGGGTCAATCTCCAAATCCAGACCAATGTGATCCACTCTGCTTATACACACGGTGTGAAGAAACTCCTCTTCCTTGGTTCATCTTGCATTTACCCCAAATTTGCTCCTCAGCCGATTCCCGAATCTGCGCTTCTTACCGGTCCGCTCGAACCGACAAACGAATGGTATGCGATCGCCAAGATCGCGGGTATTAAGATGTGTCAAGCTTACCGGCTTCAGCATCAGTGGGATGCTATCTCCGGTATGCCCACGAATCTGTATGGTCAGAATGATAATTTCCACCCGGAGAATTCCCATGTGCTGCCTGCTCTCATGAGGAGGTTTCATGAAGCCAAAGCCAATAATGCTGACGAAGTTGTGGTTTGGGGAAGTGGAAGCCCGTTGAGGGAGTTTTTACATGTCGATGATTTGGCTGATGCTTGTGTTTTCTTGATGGATCAGTACAGCGGATTTGAGCATGTGAATGTAGGAAGTGGTGTTGAAGTGACGATCAAAGAATTGGCTGAGTTGGTGAAAGAAGTTGTTGGGTTTAAAGGAAAGCTTGTTTGGGATACCACAAAACCAGACGGGACACCAAGGAAACTGATGGATAGCTCGAAGCTTGCGTCTTTGGGATGGACACCGAAGATTTCGCTTAAAGATGGCCTCTCCCAAACTTATGAATGGTATTTGGAAAATGTTGTGCAGAAGAAGCAGTAAAAAAAACAAGGTCCAAAACACAAAGCAATATTCATTCTCTTTACACGTGAATGTTTATGCGTTTGATTTTTGGTTCTATACAGATCTCTCTATCTCTTTTATGTAATTTTTGTATTCATGGATTTCATACAGTTCAAGTTAAGCAAACTTACTTTGTAATAAATGTACCATTGTTGTTGAGATTATCAATAATCGAATAGCTTTCTTCTCTAAATTTTAGTCAACTAAACAAGTCTGTTCATTGATAAACTCATTTAGATAAATTTGTGGATTTTGAAATTCTGGTAACCAAAAGATTATGGTTTGCTACGCGCTAATACTGGTGATTGATTACGGCACAAAAGAGCCCAGTAAATAATTATTGGCCCAGTTTAGTTTTGGGCCTTATGGGCCAATATTATCATCGAGCATCCAACGGTAGTGATGGAGATTTCTTTATGGAATATCTGATATCCACCGTTAGATTAAGAGACGAGGTTGGCTCCGAATAGCATATAGTTAAAGGGCAAAACCCTGCGCCGCCCGCGTCTCTCCTCTCTCTGTTTCTTTTCTTTTTGTTTCATTTTCTTATCTCCTCACACTCTTCGAACAAGGAAGAACCCTAATCTCAAGGTAAATTCATTATCACTGTAATTTTCCTTTCTATTAGTGTTTTATCTCTCCGGTTCTAGGGTTTCTCTAATCCCCGATTTTGCAAAATGTCAGATATCTTTCTTTCTTGATTCATTTCGCTTCTTTCTGTAGATAGGATTAGTTTTTGTCGGTGTTTGGGAATTTACTGGGTTTTCAACTTCTCTGTGTGTTTGATTGGGGGATTTGGTATACCTAATCGATTGAAAATGATTAAATTTAGGTTAAAACTACTAGTCACATCACCGTGTCTTCATACGCATCTGAGTTTAAATCTGTTCGCGCTTACTTTCTTCTCACTAGTTTCTTGTATAATAAGAAGTTTTTGTGAATGTATTATTAGCAGTTAATGTGTTCATTGATTCTTTTGGAAGTGATTTGGGGATTGATGGATTTTGCTTCTTATTATGGTTTATACACAGATGAATAGGGAGAAGTTGATGAAGATGGCTAATACCGTCCGCACTGGCGGAAAGGGTACTGTCAGAAGGTATAGAGTTTTATTCAACCAATTTCATTGTTCAATACTTAGCATTTACTATGATTTGTGTTATGAAACCATTCGATTTTTACTTGCAGAAAGAAGAAGGCTGTGCACAAGACCAATACAACTGATGACAAGAGGCTTCAAAGCACTCTTAAGAGAATTGGAGTTAACTCCATTCCCGCTATTGAAGAAGTTAACATCTTTAAGGATGATGTTGTTATTCAGTTCATCAACCCTAAGGGTAAGTCATTTTTAACCATTTTTTATCTATACATCAGAACCTTTTTTTCATGTTACTGATCATTGTTCCTCCTTTGAATGTTACTACAGTTCAAGCTTCAATTGCTGCAAACACATGGGTTGTTAGCGGTTCTCCTCAGACCAAAAGTATTGCATCTCATAATATCTCTTAATCTCTACTTTCTTGTTTCTTCTTCATTTCATCTTCTCTGATTAATGTAAACGTGTTGCTTCCTGCAGAATTGCAAGATATCCTTCCTCAGATCATCAGCCAACTTGGTGTGTACCATGTAACTGTACAGCTCTTAAATGTTCTTCATCGATCCTAAGGTCTCTAACTTTATGTTACTTTGATCTCTTTCAGGACCAGACAACATGGACAACCTGAAGAAGCTAGCAGAACAGTTCCAGAAACAGGCTTCTGGTGAAGGTAATGCCGCCTCAGCAACCATACAAGAAGAGGATGATGACGATGTCCCAGAGCTTGTTGGAGAGACATTCGAAACTGCTGCTGAAGAGAAAGCACCAGCTGCTGCTGCTTCTTCTTAGAGAGAAAAGAGCGAGACCACATCCAAAAAAAAACCGCACTTTGATTTTTACATATCTTTATAATATGTTTGTTCGCTCGATCCTTTTTGTAGTTTCCGACCAGAATCTTGTTTTCCATCTAATGACTTAAGGTTTTTATCCAATTATTTGATGTCTTATTGATTCTTTGACAGCAAATCAGGTCCTCGTCTTCTTCTTCCTCTTCACTATGTGGATTAGAAGATTTTGATGTGACACATTGTCTTGTTGCATAAAAACCATTCCACCTGTACTGTATGAGTTTCTTCTCAAACTTTCCAGACATTTCATCACTTTCTCTACAAATTCTCTCTCAGAGACATGTCTATTCGTCGTCAAATCTCAATCTTTCTGAGTTTTCGTAAACCATGGCTTCTCTCTTTGTTTCTACTCCATCATCTTCCTTAACTCTTAAATCCTGTCACAGTTTGCATCTTCGTCGCTTTGACAGAGCAGAATTTTCGAACTTTGGGAAAGCTTCTGTGAATCAGACAACGAGAAGCAGACATTCTTTGAGATGTTCAGCGGAAGATGATCGCGTTCGTGAACCTGTGAACGAAGCTCCTTCTCCGGTGGCGTTAGCGGAGGAGCAAAAAGAAGACCACGATAACAATAATGCGCCGCCTTCTCCAGAGAGCAGTGAAGAAGAGGAGGAAAAGAAGTCGAAGCAGCAAGAGATGGATTGGAAAACAGACGAGGAGTTCAAGAAGTTTATGGGGAATCCATCTATCGAAGCTGCGATAAAGCTTGAGAAGACGAGAACTGATCGTAAGCTCAAGGAGCTGAACAAGGAAAGCAACAGTGAGAATCCGATCATTGGAATTTACAACAGCTTGGCTCGTGATAGTTTGACTAAAGAGAAAGAAAGGCTTGAGAAAGCAGAAGAGACTTTCAAGGCTCTTGATCTCAACAAGGTAAAAAAATGAATTCATTTCTCTTATGCTATGATTCTTCTTTGTTTTGTTGGAATGCATTGTTTTTGAAAGTGGTTTGTGATGATGGGACAGTTGAAGAGCTGTTTTGGGTTCGATACATTTTTCGCTACGGATGTTCGCCGGTTTGGAGATGGAGGAATCTTCATTGGGAACCTGAGAAAACCCATTGATGAAGTCACACCTAAGCTTGAAGCTAAGCTATCTGAAGCAGCTGGGCGTGATGTTGTTGTGTGGTTTATGGAAGAAAGGTCCAATGAGATCACAAAGCAGGTAGAAGAAAGCTTTGAAAACTCTTTAACTTTGATGTTCTTTGATCTCAGGATTTAAGCTAATTGTGAATTGTTTGTTATTTGTGCTTTTAAAGGTGTGTATGGTGCAGCCGAAGGCGGAAATTGATCTACAGTTTGAATCAACTAGATTAAGCACTCCTTGGGGATATGTTAGTGCAATTGCTTTATGTGTTACAACCTTTGGAACCATAGCTCTTATGAGTGGGTTTTTCCTGAAACCCGACGCCACTTTTGATGACTACATTGCTAATGTAGTTCCTCTTTTTGGCGGGTTCCTTTCCATCTTAGGTGTCTCAGAGGTAAGCCGAAGCAAATTAAAAGAACTAACTCCAGGTTCCTTTGCTGTATACATGTAACTAAACCTGTTAGTTCTTTGCTTCAGATAGCAACTAGAGTAACCGCTGCGCGACACGGTGTCAAATTAAGCCCGTCGTTTCTTGTGCCATCAAATTGGACTGGTTGCTTAGGAGTTATGAACAATTATGAGTCATTGCTTCCTAATAAAAAGGCGTTATTCGACATCCCAGTAGCCCGTACAGCTAGCGCGTACCTGACCTCGCTTCTGCTTGCAGCAGCTGCGTTTATATCTGATGGTAGTTTCAATGGAGGTGACAATGCTTTGTAAGTGCTTCATTAAATTTGAATTCTTTCTTTTGCTATTGTTCAACGCACTTTTCTGATTGGTTGTTTAACATTCTATATAGGTATATAAGACCACAGTTCTTTGACAATAACCCGTTGCTTTCATTTGTCCAATTCGTTGTTGGTCCTTATGCGGATGATCTTGGTAATGTATTACCTAATGCGGTTGAAGGAGTTGGTGTTCCAGTTGATCCGCTCGCTTTCGCTGGTCTTTTGGGTAAACTTGATAACTTTTGTTGGTTTACATTATAGTTTCTTATCATTTCCTAAACCTCATTTTAACTCTTTTCAGGTATGGTAGTGACTTCATTGAACTTATTACCATGTGGAAGACTTGAAGGAGGTCGAATCGCTCAAGCCATGTTTGGAAGAAGCACAGCTGCAATTCTCTCATTTACCACATCACTCCTTCTTGGTATCGGAGGTCTCAGCGGAAGCGTCTTGTGTTTAGCTTGGGGGCTATTCGCAACCTTCTTCCGCGGTGGCGAAGAAACACCCGCAAAAGACGAAATCACACCTGTAGGGGACGATAGGTTCGCTTGGGGTATAGTCCTTGGACTCATTTGCTTCCTCACTCTATTTCCTAACAGTGGAGGTACTTTCTCCACTTCATTCTTCAATGGACCTTTCTTCCGTGGTGATGATTTCTAAAGAATGTATAGATTAAGATGCAGAAACAAGCATTGTTCTTATTTATTATTAATGGTGTTACAAAAGCATTGTAAATTCTTGTGGAATTTGTTTTATCATCTTCTAGTATGCTCTTTTGAACATAACCTTTAGTGGAACATCACTTAAAGCAAGTCTTCTCTTTCCATCTTGCACAAACACTCCAACGTCTCTACAGATGACTTTGCAGAAATTGCAGACAGTAGGACAAAACCTGATCTTGTAATCTTTTTCAAATTTGTCGATCTTGAACCAGTTATCAACCGTTTTCTGACCGGGATTCCCTTCAACGCCACAAGTTGAAATGAACCATTGTTTCGTCGTCTCGTCGAAATTGGCTAATTCCCAGATCGAAGTTGGAGAGAATTTGATGTTTACATCAGTTGAGACAGGGATGGTTCTTGATTTGTCATATGGTGAGAATTTAACCGGTAGGCCTTGAGAGACTTCAAATTGGTCTTGGATCACACTTGTGGGACAGGTTTCGGTCTTTAAGTTTGACATGGTTAGTCCGCCTCCACGGCCGCGAATTACAGGCAAGATGTAGTAGTTGACGCCTGTGAGGAGAGATTTTCCATTGATGTCCTTAACTGGTTCGACGGCTGCTTCGGTGGTGACTCCACGGTGGCTGATGAAGACGGCCAAGAGGAGGAAGATATAGAGAAGTGATGACATTGTAGGAAGTTTTCTTTTAATGGAAACTTTTTAGTATGAATTGAAAAGAGATGAGAAAACAGATTTCTATTAATAAGCAGAACGGATACAAAAGTCAAAGTCAAAGTGCATCTGATTTTGGTTAAATGCTCGGTGTATTATTTAGTTTGTGGTCGAGCATATGATAATTTCGTTGACGTGTTGATATGTTTATATATTTGTGGTCAAAGCTTGACGACGTCATATTTCGATCACCCCTGACGAAAAATGTCCCTTTCATTGACTAGTGGATGATAAAACTGGATACTGTCTAAATGTAAATTAGATAAGGTCTTAATATAACAATCCAATCTAAATCGAATTAAATAGCCAGAATAGTATACACTAAAGTTTGATATAAATTTGGAATATTTTCTTACTAATCTCTTCTTATCTTAGCTATAAGACAAACTGGGCTTGAATTGGGCTTAAGGCCTCATACGACATAAAGATCTTTAGATTAAAGAAAGATGCCGTCTCTTTTTCTCCACCCGCGAGAAGATAATGAGAGTTTCGCCGGCGGCAACACTCTCAGTCTCTTTGACTACTCCACTACCTATAACTTTAACCAAAGCTCGTTTCTCCGGCGAACCATTGCGACTCAAACAATATGTTTTGAGTAATCAGATTTGCTCCCGACCAAAACATCTCCTCTCAGAGTTTAAACCCACCAGAAGATGGACCTTCTCCTGCAAATGCCGTAACAGAGGAAGAAATGGTTACGCGAAATTCGATGACGAAGGAGAAGATTTCATTGTTGTTAACTTCTATCGGTTTGTATCAATCGGAGATCCTGAGGCTGAGATTGAGAAGCACCTCTCATTCTTAAAGGTCCGTCTTTTACAGAATGTGAATTGTCAAGTTGTTTGAAAAACCAAAATTCATATACATGTAGATTCTGAAATGTTCTCTTTGGTTTAAAATTTGAATCTTTTTCAATGGTTTTTCGTATTCCAGGATTTGAATATACGAGGTCGAATATATCTCAATGAACAAGGAATCAACGCGCAGGTTCTGTTAACATATTTAGCTTTGGATTAATCTTTCATCAAACTATTTGAGGATGCCTGCATATCAAGCTAGGACAAATCTTGTGTGTTTACATCTTGTAATCCTTGTTTTCTGCAGTACAGTGGACCATCTAAAGATGCTCTTGCATATGTTGAATGGTTAAAAGGAGATGATAGATTCTCGGATTTGCTTGTCCAGATGTCTCCCGCTATGAATAGGCATGCATTCCCTAAGTTGAAGCTACAGAACAAACCCTCCTTAGTGCAGGCAAGCCACATCCCACAACACCACTTTACTTATGTGCAATGCCTTCAAATATGGTGTGAAATATGGTGTAAGATTACTTACCATTAGTTGCGTTTCTTTTTTCCTATAGTATGAGGGAGGAATTTCACACCTTCCCCTACTTGATCCACCCATGCGAGCAAAACCCTTAGAGCCATCTGAATGGAAAAGGAAACTGAAAGACTTAACGGATGATGATGAAGCCTCACCTTCAAATAGTGGCAAAAGTTACATATTATTGGATGTCAGAAATGGTATTTACTTTGCCTTCTCATTGTCTATAGTAACAGAACAGTCTTGATTTCACTTATTATCTATATCTAGTATCTCCATGACTGATCATTCTTTTCTGATAGTTGTATTGTGGTTTCCCACTTTATCTCCAGTTGTGCACGCATGTAATTGTCCGTGATTCTTAAAATGTGTTAGCATGTTATAGGAAAAAATAAACCTACTGGTTTTTGGAAATGATAAACATTTGGTTTGAACAGGTTATGAGTGGGATGTTGGTCACTTTCGTGGGGCACATAGACCTGAAGTTGATTGCTTTCGGAACACTTCTTTTGGGCTATCTGATGAAAAGGTACAACTACTCCTAAACTGTGACAGCTGAAAAGTTCTTATTTACAATCTGTAGACTAACATGAAGTGATCAGACAAGTCTCTTCTATAGGTTACATATTGTAAAGTACGGAAGGTATATATATCTAACAGTGAAGAATTTTGACTATTCCTCTACACTACAGGAAGCCCCTTCAGACCCTTTGATAAATGTTGACAAGGAAAAGACAGATATACTGATGTATTGTACTGGAGGTATACGTTGTGATGTGTATTCAACAGTTTTGAGGTAGCACTGTGGCTTCTACTCCTTCATTCTCTTACTAATATCTGAAAGAAGTTTCCCAAATAACTTTCTTGTGAGAAGTCAAATTTCTTTTCAGACAGCGGGGTTTCAAGAACCTGTATACATTGAAGGGTGGAGTTTCCCATTACCTTAAAGAAGAAGGCACCGCCGAATGGGTTGGAAATCTGTTTGTGTTTGACTCTCGTCTTTCTCTCCCACCAGCTGCCTACAATGACAACGTCGTGGATAAAGCCGTAGGTGATAACGTCGTGGATGAAGCCGGAAGAACTCCACAAACGCCCGTGGATACAAGTTTTGCAAGATGCTATCTTTGTAATTCCCAAGTTCAGGAACTAAGACATCGGAACTGTGCTAACCTTGACTGCAATCGGCTTTTCTTGTGAGTTGCATTATCGCTTCTGTTTCATCTTCTTATGTCTATTAACACAAAATAGACATTAGTTACAAATAATGTATGACTCACAAAAGTTTGATTTTGATTGACAATGACTGGTATTTCCATTGTTTTCCCTAAACTTACCTCTATCTTTTGTTCAGATGCTGTGCAGAATGTGTTGTCGACTTGAAGGGTTGTTGCTGTTCAGACTGCATTAGTGCTCCCAGACTTAGACCGGTCTTGCATGGAGTAAAGAGATATGAAAAATGGCATGTATATCGCGATTCAGAAGAGCAAAATGCGCCATTGGTTTGATCATATTTGAGAGATTTTAGAGGCTAGTGATGTAGGGCATTCATGACTTGTCACTTTATATTATGTTCACTGCTCCCCCTTGTGATTGCTTACAGTGTTTCGTTGGTCTACCATGGGCAAGTGATCAGATGAGAACAGCACACAGCAAAAGCAGATGAGTGCTGAAGCAGAAGCTAATGAAGTTTAATTACAAGCCTGTTCCAGGAAGAACTAGTAGTCATTCTTTGAGGTTCTTCAGGTGTAACACTTGTCAGAACTCAGAACTCAATTTTCATTTCAACATGTACAAACAAAGCTTGTAACAATTCACAACTTAATCTATCTGCTGTAATTTCGGCACAATGCAAACTGTAATGCAACAAGATGGTACTTGTTAATACCAAAGTAGAAAAATAAATGTAGTAGTGATTATTTTAGACAAATCCGTGGTTTTAATATTTCTATAACTAACACACTCGAAGTTTCTCTGCTGTCACATTACATGGAGTTTTGATATTGCAGGCCTAGTGAAATATGGTGGCTTTGCTTTGATCAATTTTCATGAAGTATCTTCAAACACTGGACAGGATCAAGCTCTACCATCTGCGAGCTCCATCTGTTCGTGTAGCAATGTAATTTCTCAGAGAAGGAGACTGGGTAAGACCATCTGGTGCAACTGTGGTGTTCTGAGTTCCATTCTTCTGCTTCATCCTTCTGCGTGCTATGTAACCTCTGACCCAAGGAGTAACATCCTCGTTGGTCTTAATCATGATGAAGAAGATGATGCGGTAGATGATAATCATGCTAAGAATCACACTGAGGTTAATCCATTTTGATCGATGCAAGTCGATCTGAAAGACGTTCTCAAGAACATATTCACCCGGAATCTTGAAAGCACTCCCTTGGCTGTCAAACGTCAAGCCTCTCAGATCATTCTGGTACTGACCCTGGAGAACAAGTAAAACAAGACGGTATTAGCTCTCTGCTATTTTGATCACAAGATGATGGGCTGATATGAAACATTTTCTTGTTTCAACAATATTTACTTGTAGAGCCCAGAAGTGGAAGCTGATGTAGGACATTGGGTAACGCCAGAAAGGTTTTGGGATGTCATTTGGAAGCCTGAAGAATCCAGAAACCAGCATGAAGATCCCCTGAAACAAAAGTACAGACAACCAGATTTAGGACGAGCTTCTCTTCTGCTTTTAAGAAGTCTATGATGAAAGTGGTCGGAGAAATCACCTGGATTCCAGCTCCGATGATGATACCCATGAGGAAGTTGGGAACAATACTAGCAATTGCCATCATTAAGCTCTCCACAACGGTGACACTTGCATAGAGGCAGAGAACAAAGAAGAGGTAGTGAGTGAATCCTGGATGCAGACCCACCATGAAGTAACAGATTGTCCCGGAGATGAAAGTTATCATGATCAGGAATGGTGTTGCAGATAATGTGTTGGCTATCACAAACGCAGCTACTCCATAGTGCCCGTTTAGTCTCTCTCTTTGGAAGACCTGCAATCATTTTCAGTTTAACAAAACTGTTTGGTTCATCTATTTGCGCAAGAAAAAAAACTGCAGGAGGAGCTAACTAACCTTCATGTCTTCAACGAACGAAGGAAATCCACCAATTGACATGAATGTTACAAAGCCAAAGACGAAAGACGCACATGAGCCCCGTGCCTGAATTCACAAACCGAAAGAGGTAAGATTAATACAATTCTGAGTGTGAGTTGCTCTCCAGTAAATGATATTAGCAATACCAGAATGGCGCTGTAGCTAGTCCCAACGTTCAGATAGATGGTTCCAATGCAGACTGTGACCAAGATGTAAATTAGAAGTCTGAGCCAGTAATAACCAAAGTCCCTTGACATGTTGATGAATGATCGCTTTGTTAAAGTGTAGGTCTGCAGAAGGAAACTAGCCTGGCTGCCTCCGGAGTCAAGAATAGTCCCTTTCTGTTAACAGAGACGAGCGGAGAATGGTTAAAAGAGGCAAGTGACTCGTCCTAACAAAAGCTCGAGAAAGGAACAAAGAGTACTTACAAATTGGGATATCTCCTCAACCTTAGCCTTTGCTGTGTAGTAGTAATCAGAAGTGTGGTAATAGTCAACCAATAGTCTAATAGCTTCGGCTGTGGTAATCTTTTCCAACGGATCATCGCTTGCTTCAAACTGGGAAGTAGAATAACAAGTCCATCAGCAAAATGAAACTTGCAGAGAAATGATATCAGTTAAAAGGGAAGGTTTTTCAGTACCCTTAGCTTCATAGAACCTTTCAAAGTGGCTCTAACTTTGTCAAAGTCTGAGTTTATGCATCTCAGGAAATGATCAGAAGGGTTCCTTAACGCAGGACATGGAAACCCAGCTTGTGCAAAGAACTGCATTCGAAAGTACAAAACACTGATTAGTTTCCAAGAATTCTTCAGAGAATAATGTTTTCTTTTGGTCTAGTTTCTTGCCTCATATGCATCTGAAGCTTGACCAAAGTAAACAGTTTTGCCTCCAGAAAGCAGATACAACCGATCAAACAACTCAAAAACCTCACTGCTCGGTTGGTGGATCGATGCTATCACCGTCCTTCCATCTCGTGATAAAGCACGCAAAGTCTGAGTCACAAAGAAAGCAGAAGCACTATACAGAAAAAGCGAAACAATCATCAGGGATTAATCAGTTTACAGAATCGGAAAATTTAAGAAAAGCTTTTTTCTGAAACACTTTACCTATCAAGACCACTTGTTGGCTCATCGAGAAACAGCAAACGAGGTCTCATTAAAATCTCAAGAGCAATACTGACTCTTCTCTTCTCTCCACCACTAATTCCACGCAAATGCCAATTTCCTATGACAGTATCTGCACAATCCTGAAGACCCATCTCTATTATTGTCCTTTCCACTAGAGCACGCTTCTCCGACCGTAACATCTTGTCCGGAAGACGAACTCTCGCTGAATACCAAATCGTCTCTCTCACAGTTAACGTACCAATCAAGTTATCGTCTTGGGTCACATATGCCTGTATAATAAACCAAATTCATTAAACATGACTAAATTATATATAAAAGACCAAGATTCCTTTGTTTTTTTTTTTCTCTTTTCCAAAACACTATGAATAGCTAAGATCCAAAATCCAAGAACATTCTTATATGTCATACCAAGACAACATGTAAACTGAAACCTAAGCAAAAGCATGTGTACGTTTGAAAGATTGAAGCTTAAGGGTTGTGTATAAAATACTAACAGCTGTTCCAAAGGAGAGTTTGGTTTTGCGGCCGTTAAGAAGAACGGTGCCGGAGAGAAAAGCGTTAGCAGCGAGGCGGCTAGCTAATGCGTCGAGCATAGTAGATTTCCCGGAGCCGGAAGGGCCCATGAGAGCCGTGAGAGATCCCGGTTCAGCGTAACCGGTAAGACCTTCAAGAACATTTTGAGTCTCACCATCTCCCATAGTCACCATCACCGTCAGATCTTGCCACGTAAGCCTCGCTGACACGTCTCCGACAAACTCCGTTGGAGCTTTCTCTCTCCATATAGCTTCACTCAACGGACTTAACCCACCAACCGGAAAATTCCCACCGCCGACTGAAACCGGTACGGTGGTTTGTTGTCTGCTTGCTTCTATCTCCATCTCTTAAACCAAAACAGAGGATTTATGTTTCGTTGAGAGAAAAAAAAAAAAAAAGAA
>Ga0041059_1002458_pt1 | contig 13780 bp, 8 predicted proteins | sample AraColnosormetaG_FD_56232 | JGI IMG/M metagenome (GOLD analysis project Ga0041059, IMG submission 56232) | Arabidopsis roots microbial communities from North Carolina, USA - Col MF nosort | ecosystem: Host-associated > Plants > Roots > Unclassified | place: USA: North Carolina | collected 2013-09-02
GGGGGGGGGGGTGTTGCATCAAATGAAGAGCATGGAATAACAATTAGTATATGATTTATAGTTTGTGTTACTAATTAATATTTGATAAAGTAACTGATGTTGTTAACAGTCTTTTGACATTGGTTCATTAAAATTGACACAACTCTATATCAATTATCATCACTTTTACAATGCAGATACCAAAGTATGAATTCACCCATTTAAGTAATCGATGTAATTAATAATTGATACTAATATCACTTAATCAAATGATACAAATTTACATCAATTAAATAGTGATGCTAATTTGTTTCTTGCGGGAGAACAAATCAAAGCCCTAAATGGACGAACAAAATCCACTAATGAACAAATCTTGAAAAGGTCAGCTTCTCAACCATTGTGCACAAAAAACATGTACATGCTTCAAGAGACGTGTTGAATAAAACTTCCACATGTGTCGTACCTCTAAATCAGCGTGAACATAGAAAGTTACTCGAAAAAGAAAGATAATCTATATATTAGTCTTTGACAGTGAAAAATAACTGTAAATTTATACAGAAACATAGGATTCGTTAAAGCAAAATCGATGATAGAAATTTATAATTATAATAAATGGTTAAACATAGATGACCAAGTCCTGATTCTTTCCGAGGCTCAAATTATTCATAAAATCAAACAAACCGAGAACTTCATTAAATAGCACAAACAAAACCAACTAGTGACAAGTCTTGAAAATCTCAACTTCTCAAGGATCATATACAAGAACCTGTACATCCCCTGAAATACTCTGTAACATCATGGCTCCATCATCTGCCAACTCTTTTTGACTTTCTGCCATACTACTATCCATGTAAAGCTCCACTCTTTCCAGCATAGGCCCATGCTCCCGTCCAGGCCAACGCCCACGTCCCGACTGAATCAAAAACTTCAAAACATTTAGCTCGCCAAAGCGACCAGTGAAGTTCCTCACGACCACGACCTTAAGTGTCTTAGGAAGAGACTTATAAGTAAGGTTTTTTTTCCAATATGATCGTGGACCGACGCCATAATATGACTTATTGTACTGCAATATATCAAACGAAAAATTTAGAGCTCTCGGGAAAATCATACATAGTAATGTAACTATTATGCTCAAATTTACTACTACTATATAGCAATCTTACCGAGAAAAGACTTCGACTGAAGATATCGAAAGTTAACGTTTCTAGGTTAGGGCAATTATCGAGGAGGAGCTTAATTCCCTTAAATTCCATGACATGCAACCTCGTTCTCAGCACCAAGTGTTGTGTTTCCATCGGACGAAGCAAATCGAATGGATCTTCACATTCTTGGATAGTCTTCAAAAAAGGAAAAAAACACACGCATATATACTTTGATCAAGATTACTATCTAAGAATGTGATAGCCTTCGGTTATCAGATAACGAAGATACATTTTAGCTACCAATACATTATACATATTATATCAACTAGGCTACTTAAAAGTTTTATTTCGAGAATAAATTGTATTTTGAAAAAGATGGAAGTAGATTTCTGTTTGTCTTTTTTTTTAGTTCTCGAAGACATATTTATAACGTGAAAATGTAATGTAAATATTTTAAGACTTAAATTTATACCTGAAGGAGATAAGGGCAGACACTTAAGGTCCTCGCACCTCTAAGATTGTTAAGGAAGGCAGAGAGAACTGATCCTTCTAATTTGGTTCTTTGATTCCGATCTTCATACAAGCCCTCTGCCGTGAAATCCAAGATAACGTCTTTGATGCTCATATTCATTCTCTTGACATCAAAGGACAGAATTTGGCCAGAGTATTTAAAGATCTCTACATTAGGGAGGTCAAAGCAACAAACCATGAAAGAGGAGAAGTCGCAGCTCTCAAATACAAATTCTTTCATATCTCCGGCTATGTTTCGGATTTCAATACCCCAACAGTAATTAATACTTAGACTCTTGAGTGTTGGAGAGTTTAATAACAAAGACTCAACGTCTGTGAGTTTGATCCAACCAATAGAGAGCTTTCTAGGCAATCTCGAGTTTGAGAATTTCGAGGGGTCAAACCCGCACGAGTAAATCTTCAGTGATTCAAGGGTTGTTAGACTATAAACGCATACAGGCAATTGCACACAAACATAGTCATACCTCGACGCACAGCTAGTGCTTATCCAAGAAGGGTCCGAGAAATCAAGAACTAGGTTCTTGACTTGTCTTGAGACCGCGAATTCGATCAGTGACTCGACCGCTGCCAGAAAATCCGATGGAATGGAGAAATAAATCTCGAGGGTTTCAATGTAACGACCGTGATATCTAGAGACCCATTGACACATATAAGCAGCAAACGAAACCCTTTTGGATCTTTTGTCGGAGACAAAGTGGTCCACGTACTCGGTTTCCTTAAAAGAAATGTTTCTTGTTTCCCGACATAGATACCTCCACCTCTTAGCGAGTACACTGGTCCTTATACATTCCTTAAACGACAAGCAAGAGATTATCATAATCAGAAGCACATCTGGTAGATTGGATAATCTGTCTTGTTGGATACTTGAAGCTATTCTCTTGAAAGTCATCTCTTTCAATCGAAATTCTGCGATGGATGAAATGAAAATCTTCAGTGAAGTTGATCTCCTTTACATTTTCAAAAACGATTACCATATTGGTACACAAAAAATATAACTCCGTCTTTATAATTTCATAAACGTAATTTAGAAAACTGTTTTCTTATCGAAAATTTTAAATATAGGTTTTTCAAATCTTTGGCTACGAAATTCTTTTTAAACAACATCTACAAATTATGACACAAATTGGTGAAAATAATTTTTCAAAAGATTGATGTTGTACGTTAGTACGTAAACAAATCCATAATCGATAAGACACTTTTTATCATTCATATTATTTTATTTTTAATCACCATTCAAAATCAGTGGAAGCCAGACGGTGGAGCAAGAAAAACACTAAAGTGAAATCATTAAAATGTAAAACTGCATATATCATAAAATTTAAACAGAATAAAAATATTCTAACAAGTATAAATAACAAAGATTTCTTAAAAGTAAGATCCACTGACATACCTAAAACTTTGTCCTCTTGCGGTTCTGCCTGTTCAAGTTCTCAGGATTTGTATTGTTCTTCAAGAATTGTGGAAGGTGTTTTTATTATGGATTTGTAGTTTGTTTGTTTTTTATTCTGACGAGTCAAAGAAATATAGTGAATCTGGTAAATGTTTAAAGGGAAGAAATATTTAGGTAAATGAATATGCTAGTGTAAAAGATAAGGGTAGGTGATGGCTATTGGCTTACTTGGAGATGTATTTCCAAACCATGTGTTAAAAATTCTATCTCATTTTGAAAGTTACAGCAAACAAATTATATTTGTTAGGCAAAAACCTTATTTGGTTAAAAACTTAAAATCTTATCCCAGCTTTAAGTCTTTTAAAAGTAAAAGTCTTAATTTGGTTAACTTTTTCTGGTCAAAAAAACTTATTTGGTATTGTCATCAACCTAAAATATATTTTTGTTGATTATTTGAGTATTTGACTAACTTTTTTATAGAAAGGAATCTATAAAATATCTTACTTTGAAGGATATTTAAAGGAAGGAAAATTAATTAGGGGGATTTTTTTCTATGTTGCATTGAAACTCTCTCTGAGGTCTGTTTCCCGTTTTGAAAACGGAAATGCGTTTTTTCTAAAGATATAGGTTTGGAAATTCGATGAAAACTCACGTATTCATTTTAACTCGGCAAATCCCTTTTATTTACTTTGAAAACTTAATAGATAAAATGTTTAAAATATTATAATTTATAACATATACATCGGAAGACGCTGAGTTTTAAAATCTTACTCTTGATAAACTAGATTTGGAGGTATCTTTATATGATCTTTGTTGTAACTAATGAAAATGTTAGTCTAGATATTTGAACCTGAGCGTTTTAATCTTTAATTTATCTTTGAGAATTTTAGTGAACCTATTTAATATTGATGTTTTGGACTTGTATTGTTTAAACCGTTTTTCTTTAATATGGTTTTATGTTATATATATCCAATCCCTAGTTTTAGAAAATATAGTTTCTGGTTTCGGAAACGTTTCGCTTCTGCATTTCCATGCAATATATGTTTCTTCGATAATTTTATTCTTTCGTCTTAGTTCATTGTAAGGTTATGTAATCAAGACACATTGTTTGCTATGCTAATCAAACAAAAACAAATGGATGTATGCTACACCAAAATATGATTAATATGACATGCACGAACAAAAATGAAAATTATCCCCTTCCCTTTAGAGTCTAAGTATCAAACAATGTTGAGGCCTTGATTACCATGTGGATAGCAGGCAACTTAGAGAACTAGACCTCGAGAACTCTGACTTCTGTTACATGAATTGTTACTTAAGACATCTTCAAGTACTCATGCCATGTTTTTTACTTTTACTTCGACATAACTAAAGTGATTTATAAAGAAGTATGATGAACCAAATCAATCAACCCCAATAAACGGTGTACTGGACTTTTGTTAACGGTCTTTCCCGCTAACTCAACGGTCTTGCAGAGTCATTTGAGAGTCTACAAGTTAGGGCGACTCTATATTATATTGATAAGAATCATATTCCATTGAACTCCTTCGTATGCATTTCATTCTCAGAACCAAATCTTCTGTTTCCACATGTTGATACTAATTAAGGGCAGAACGTTAAAGATCTCACTACCTTAATGGTTTTCGAGAATCTAAAACCTTAACGTTTTGTTCTAGCTTCATCATATGAAAACTCAACATCTGTTCTAAGATCGAAGAATCATACGAAGGAGTTTAATTGAATTTCTTATCAATAGCCACCCTAACTTGGAGACTCTCACTCTCGTTATTCTTCCTCGACGGCCCTTCCTAGTAAGATTTCAATATATGTAATAAAGACCAAATATATTTTGAGAAAATGTGCTCAAATAACACCTGAAGGTGTTATTACTTAGATAGCACCTACGGAGGAGAGTCCTACTCAAATAACACTTAAAGGTTGCCAAATGACTTATAAACCAATCTAAAAAAATTGTTTACGTCTTTGTCATTTTTAATTAAAATTGGGTGAAAAAAAGTAATAAAGAAGGCGAGTAAATCGAGAACAACGGTCGGCGAAAGAAAATCTGGTGTTAGATTAATTTGTTGAGAGTATTTATGTCTAATATGATTTGGAAGTTAATTGATGTTTCTTTTAAAGAGGTAACTGATGAAGTAGCTTCGGTGAGGAACCCATTAAAGAAGGAATAAATTATACACTTATAAAAAATTAAATACGAAACGAAATCTAAATATTTCATATATTGTAATAATAGATAACCATTTGACATTCAAAGTCCATGAATATGTAGTTGCAACTTCTACCAAAATTTTCAAATTTAAATTCCATGTAATCTGAATTAATCTCTAAATGTGCGCGTTTCATCATGTAAGGATCGGTTACAAACAATTCGGCTAGTTTAAAGTTTAAACAGAATTGTTACTACATATGGTAAAGATTGATTTATGCAAATATTTTAATAATTTGTAAGACTATGATTGGTGAGCATCACAAAACAATACATTACAATAAAACGAATAAAAACACACACAAAAAAATGATTAAAATAAGGAAGCAAAAAAGAATTGTTGTAAAATAGATAAAGAAACTGAAAAAGTTTTGTGTATATGTAACAAAAAATTAAGTTAAGTATTTGTGATAACTTTAAAATTTATAACTAAGCAAATGAAATCATTATTTTTTGTTAAGGGCTAGTCACAATACAAGGCCTTATAGGCCCATAACTCTACCACAAACTTGCGTCGCAATTAATAAGCCGACCTTCGTATGGAACGTTCAAGCAGGTTCAAATTTTCTATAATTCTCAGTTTTGTACAATTTCCCTTTTTCTCCTTTTCTCCTTTTTCCCAGACAAGGTTTGCCTAGGATTTGGAAAAGTTATCATTATCCTCAAACTAATCTAACCTTATATAAACCTAGCTTTGACGCTCTTTTTCTTCACAACTCCAAACCAAGCAAAATCTCTCTGGTGCTCAAAACTTTTCGTCTCTTCTTTTTAGCTAAAGCTTTTTTTTCTCTGTGATAATGGCTGGTAAGGGAGAAGGTCCAGCGATCGGAATCGATCTTGGTACTACGTACTCTTGTGTTGGAGTATGGCAACACGACCGTGTTGAGATCATTGCTAATGATCAAGGTAACAGAACCACACCTTCGTACGTTGCTTTCACCGACTCTGAGCGGTTGATCGGTGATGCTGCTAAGAATCAAGTTGCCATGAACCCTGTTAACACCGTTTTCGGTATGTAACTAATCTTTTTCTCTCTTTTTTATTTCTCTAGTCAAGTTGAGTTACGAATTTTTAGGGTTTATATGTGATCTTAATTTTTAGGGTTTAAAGGTGGTCTTAATATTTAGGATTTATAGTAAGAAACAATTTTAGATGAAGTTGATCAAAAAGAATTTTTGTTTATTGATTGCATATTTCTTAAATAACAAAACTCTGTTTTTTACTCTGTTTTTTTTTTTAATGATTGTGATAGACGCAAAGAGGTTGATTGGTCGTAGATTCAGTGATGCATCTGTCCAAAGCGACATGAAGTTTTGGCCCTTCAAGGTAACCCCTGGACAAGCAGACAAACCAATGATTTTCGTAAACTACAAAGGAGAAGAGAAACAATTCGCTGCGGAAGAAATCTCTTCAATGGTTCTCATTAAGATGCGTGAGATCGCTGAAGCTTACCTTGGTTCTTCGATCAAGAACGCTGTGGTCACTGTTCCTGCATACTTCAATGATTCTCAACGTCAGGCTACAAAGGACGCTGGTGTGATTGCTGGTTTGAATGTTTTGCGTATCATCAATGAGCCGACGGCTGCTGCTATTGCTTATGGTCTTGACAAGAAGGCAACAAGTGTTGGAATCAAGAACGTGTTGATCTTTGATCTTGGTGGTGGTACTTTTGATGTTTCTCTTCTTACCATTGAAGAAGGTATCTTCGAGGTCAAGGCAACTGCTGGTGACACTCATCTTGGTGGCGAAGATTTCGACAACAGAATGGTTAACCATTTTGTTCAAGAGTTTAAGAGGAAGAACAAGAAGGATATCAGCGGTGACGCAAGAGCTCTAAGGAGATTGAGAACTGCCTGCGAGAGAGCAAAGAGAACTCTTTCTTCAACCGCGCAAACGACTGTTGAGGTTGACTCTTTGTTTGAGGGAATTGATTTCTATTCTCCAATCACTCGTGCAAAATTTGAAGAGATGAACATGGATCTCTTTAGGAAGTGTATGGAGCCTGTTATGAAGTGTCTTCGTGACAGTAAGATGGACAAAAGCATGGTCCATGATGTTGTCCTTGTCGGTGGTTCTACCCGTATCCCCAAAGTTCAACAGCTTTTACAAGATTTCTTCAATGGTAAAGAGCTATGCAAGTCTATTAACCCTGACGAGGCCGTTGCATACGGTGCAGCTGTTCAGGCTGCGATTCTAAGCGGTGAAGGGAACGAAAAGGTTCAAGATCTTCTCTTGCTTGATGTCACACCTCTCTCCCTTGGTATTGAAACCATTGGTGGTGTCATGACCACTTTGATCCAAAGAAACACAACAATCCCAGCTAAGAAGGAACAGGAGTTCACCACTACTGTAGACAACCAGCCCGACGTGTTGATCCAAGTCTACGAAGGTGAGAGAGCTAGAACCATAGACAACAACATCCTTGGTCAATTCGTGCTTTCTGGAATCCCTCCTGCTCCACGAGGTATCCCTCAGTTTACTGTCTGCTTTGACATTGACTCCAATGGTATCCTCAATGTCTCTGCTGAGGACAAGGCCACTGGAAAAAAGAACAAGATCACAATAACTAATGACAAAGGTCGTCTGTCCAAAGACGATATTGAGAAGATGGTGCAAGAAGCTGAGAAGTACAAGTCTGAGGATGAGGAACACAAGAAGAAGGTGGAAGCCAAGAATGGTCTTGAGAACTACGCTTACAACGTGGGGAACACACTCCGTGACATGGGTGAGAAGCTTCCAGCTGCAGACAAGAAGAAGTTTGAAGACTCTATTGAGGAGGTAATCCAATGGCTTGACGATAACCAATTGGCTGAGGCTGACGAGTTTGAACACAAGATGAAGGAGTTGGAGAGTGTCTGGAGTACCATCATCACTAAGATGTATCAAGGATGAAGCTGGACGAGGATGAAGCTCCTTCAGGGTGTGTTTACCCCAAGTTGTCTCTTCTTATTTTTCAACTTATTATTTTTTTTTTTATGTTTTATCTTTTTTGAACTATAATAAGTACTTTTCTCTCTAGTGTTTTGTTGTGACCCTCTCTCTTAGTTGAAAGCTTTCTTATAAAAACCTGCTTTATTTTCCCGCTTTAGATGACACGTTTCATTTATCTCTTTTAACTAAATTCACTAATCAGACATATTTATTTAAATTAATATATATGATATTAATAAATTTTCTAATCTTACTATATAATAGGGTCAACGAAATATACAATAATAACATATAAAACATTTATATTCAACTATAGTTAATAAGAGATAATACCATATGATTTATTTTAGATAGTCAAAGATGTAGTAATTAATTCAAACAAAAATTTCCAATTTAAATTTAAAAATTCAACAACATAGTAAATATTACTCATTCGAACAAAAATTTCCAATTTAAATTTAAACATTCAACAACATAGTAAACCTATGTATAATTCAACCATTGCTAAATCTATAAATAAGTACCCATTATAGTCTAGAAAAGTACGTCAAACAAACACACCACGTATCACAAATTAAAACAAAATTGTGTTGAATCAAAACTATTAAACAAAAATGGTGAGTATCATGAAGATAATGATGATCATGGTTTTGTTAGTGGTTGGCGTCAGTGCAAAGACGGTGGAAGAATGTAAACGAACAACGTGCGCGACTAAATGTCGTGACAGCAAAAGTTTTGCTTGTTCTGATTGTATCATTCATTGCGCTTTTCCTGGAAGTAACTAAACTTTCCCTCTTTTGTCTATAGCTTCTTTTTTTATCGCATGTTTTAGACCTTTTGTGTTCATAAACTACGGTTATACTTGATGACATTTTCAGGTGAAAGCAAAATAAGTCAACCACGGGCTTTGTGTCTCAGGAATTGTGATGTCGGATGTCGCCCAAGCAACACCTGCTACCAACGTTGTATTAAACACTGTCCTCCTCAATCTTTGATTTGAGATTTACGTGCACCTGCCTTTTAGATTCGAGTCTTTGATGTTTGGATGTAATTTACATGAAATTACGTCTCGTAAACATATTTAAATTTAATAAATAAATAAATTTATTGAAACATTTGGCGGTGTCACAATTACACTGGACATTTTTTGAGATATTAATTTTTTTTTTTTTGAATATATGGAAAAATTCATTTTTTTGGAGAAGAGATCCCTCCGAACGTGCATCAAACTCAACACCTCCATCTGGGAGATTTACCACTAGGGCAACAACACGTTGGTGTTTTGAGATATCAATTATTTGATCAATTTCATATACATGTACACATGTTGAATATTTCAGCAATAACCACAACTGTATATGGATAAAATATCCATTGCACAACCAGACCTTCTCTTCTCTTATGAAAGCTTCATGTAGAAATTGTTTAAGAGATGGTTTCATCTCAGAAATTCTAATTAAAAGAATCAAAATCAGGTGGACAAAATGGGAAGTACTAGACACTAGACAATGAACTGGAGTTATGGCAGAATTTTGTTGATCAGGCCAATGCATTCAACCACATAATCACAATTGATTCAACTTTGGGTTTCTCTAGTGTGAACGACACTGACAAAGACGAAGCTGTTGTGGTTTAGCACTACTTCATGGAAGTAATGGGCTTTATTGGGCTCCTCTTACTCACCGTTTAAGCTCTTCTAGTGATCTAAAGCATTCTAGATTTAGTTTTGGAATAAGGTTTAAGAGCAACGATGAATGTGAGAATCAGAACACTGAAGAAACGAACCGAGACAACTGGGTAAAATATGAGACACGAAGCTTATCGACTTCGAGTAAAATAAAAGAGAAAAGGTTCTATCGATCACCAAATATACATAGCAATAGCATAAAAGAATTACAAAACAGAAAAGCAAATTAAAAGCAATGAAACTGTGAATTGTAGGTGTACTTTTAAGAAAAAGTAACACCACATGAACACTAGTCAGTCTTTCCAATTTTTCTTTTTAAAGTATCTCAAAATCATCAAAATTTAATAATAAATCAATCACCAAATCACCAATTTATTATAAAGATTTTTGGTAAAAAATGTAACAAATCAATCTAATATTATCCCCCCACCCCATTCTTTAACCAATTAATTAGATATTATCGCAATCTTCAACCATAAAGATAATTTATAATGTTTAGATACTTAAAAAGTATATTGGATACCAATTTAATTATAATTAAAGTATACATATAGTCATCAAGAACTATTTAATTTAAAATATCTACTAATTTTTTATTTTTAAATTTAATTTTACCAATTTTCCTTCTAGTTACAAATATTTTTATCACATTTTATATTTAAATTTTCTTCCACGTTCACCTCAATCCACTTTTTGAAGTCCTAATTCCATTTTATCCAAAATTCAGATGTTTCTTTTGTGCATGATTTTACTTATTTTGATTCTCTACTTAAAATGTTTATCTTTTAATTGCTCTTATAAAAGTAGAAATCCTTACAAATTTCGTAAATAATATAACCATCTTTATTACTTTTAAATTATAGTTTCAAACAAGTTATATATATCTCGAAATGTTAAAGATGTGGAAATTTATTGTAGAATATATTCTGAAGATTTGTTGCAGAATATACTGGCAAATTTGTGGCAATCTAATTAATCATAATTCTGCCATCTTCTGAACGGTCATGAGATGCATTTTATGCAAAAAATTATATATAATCAGAATGTGTTGATTCAGTAGTTGACAAATCTTAACAAGAGAAAAAAACAAAACAAAAAGGAAGATGTCGAGTATGAATATGATCAAGATAACAATGATGATGGCTTTGGTACTAATGGGCGTGAGAGCAACGACTGTAACTCAGTCTCAAGAAACAGACCGCAAGTTCGAGTGTCACAGCATGAACCATATAGCTTGTACTGGTTGCCTCTTCGGATGCGTTTCTCCTCGAACTTTTTTTTTCATTATATGATTTGGATATATGTGTTCACAATGAATGGTTTATAACTTGTAGTTAATGATGTTTTCAGGGAATAATGGAATGTACTGGAACCCAAAGATGTGTTATTTTATTTGCTCTGGACCTTGTGGTAAAGACAATAACTGTCGCCAACGTTGTAAGAAATGTTGTCATTGGCGGTGCATGGGTCCATCTTGTTGAAGATTTTAGATTCATGGGTCTTAGACTTGTGGAAATTTTGGTGTATTACTTTTCTTGTTATTTGACACACTAAAATCTAATAAAGAGATCATTAATTTTCTTGAATATAAGTATACTTACTTCACTCTTTTTCATTTCTCAAACCAATTGCTGTACAAAGGAGTTGCAACACATCATTTACCACTAACATAACTTGTAATATATCTTTTTCGTCTATATATTAAAGATGGTTGAGAAGAGCAATGTCAACAATAAAACACCAAGACTAATCTATATCAGAAGACTCAGGACAACATAACATGATCAATGACTCATAACCAGGCTCAAGGCGTTTTCCTAGATTCTAAAGTTACAGTTGAGGAATCACCTTGCTTCTTCTTCGTCGTTGCAACTTCATCGATACCTTCAGAGGAATTTACCTCACTAAGACTTCTTTTCTTTGGTTTCGTCTTTGAGCTATCCTTCACCTCCGTCTCCTTATCTATCTCCATCGGAGTTTTCTCCACGTTTGATGAAGAATAAAAAGGTGGTTCTTGCCCACTTAGATGACAAAAGACACGTTCTACTGTTTCGTTTATCTCTTTTCCTAACCCATCTTTCTCAATAATCAAATCCCAAACTGATTTTGATGCCTTCTCTAGCACTGGACCTCTGCCCACAAAGACAACAACAACAACAAACAAAAATTATTTCATCAACACATATTTTTTCCGACAACAAAATAAAACCAAGAAATTGGTAGTACAGAACAGAAGACTATCTGTGTATGTTAGTATGCATACAGGTAACTCCGAGGAATAGAGAACATTACCTACCTGACCTATATTATTCAATCAGCTCTAAGAATGTGACATAGAGATATGGAAAAAAACTGATATCCATAAATGCTCTAAGAATATGACACAGAACAAGATCGATACTGCGCCTCCAAAGAGTTTAGAACATTGCTTCTTATGAATGGTTTTTCCTTTATATTGTTCAATCAGCTCAAAATTAGGTGGGGGCTATAAGCTAAGAATATGATGTAGAATTATGCAAAACCGATATCCATATCACCATATGTACTTGTATTACCTATCATGACTAATGAGTTTTCTATATAATTCAATCATCTCTAAGAATGAAACATAGAACTATGGTCAAAGAAAGGAGAACAAGATATATACTAGATAAATGCTCTTAGAAAGCAGAACAAGATCGATACTGCAATGCCGAGGAATTTAAAACATTACAAATCATGAATGGTTTATATAATTAAATCAGCTGTACAATTAGCTGGGGCTATAGCTAAGAGTATGAACCAGAATTATGCAAATACAATTGCCGTACATGTTAGTAAACTACTGAAAATCTATCAGTTTGCAAGATAAAAACAAAGGCTTCTACTACATATGCAAATACTTAACCATAATATACAGAAACCAGTAATCCAGAATCAATGTAATAAGAGCTGAGATATCTAAAGGAGAAAATTTTACTCGAGTTCTTGGCGAAGAGCATCAAAGAGTTCTCTTTTAGTCTGTTTCTCAGCACCAGGTGTGTTCAGAACTTTACTCTCTTCCGCCATTTTAATCGTTGTGCTCTTTAACTCTTCCTGTTCACAATAATCACAAGAATTTGAATCACAAAAACAAAAAGTCACAAACTTTGAAATCAAAATCAAAATCTAAGAACTTACATTGGCTTTGAGCTGATTGATGATCCTTAATCGGAGAGCATCGATAGTACCATCGTTCATAAGATGTTCAAGAACGTCTTCTGGTTTAATTACTGAAGAAGACGACATTGTTCTTCAAAATCCCCCAACCAAAAAAACCCTAAACGTTTTTGAAAACCGATTATGATGCTTTGAGGTACCAGAGACAGATACAAATAATCGTAGCTGTGAAAGATTCGATTTTGGAAAAACCCAGAAGCTGAGAATCCAAATTGGATTGAGAGAGTAGCAATCAGAGATTGAAAACGAGTTTCTTTCGTCGGGAAATATTTGTCTAGCTTTGGTTCTCAATCTTTCCTTTGAAAGAAACATACGGTTTTTCTAAACCGAATTAAACCAAAATCTCATGTTATTACATATAGAATTTTTCCTTACTATTTAAAAAAACAATTCACAATCCATCATTATTAAATTTATATTTTTTTAAATATGTGTGATTTCTAAAAGGATCATGCTAATGTGTCTTGGTAATAGAGATTCTTAAACAAATTTAATTAATTACCCAATATTTACTAAAAAGTTATTGAAACTACAACCAGATTTGGTCTTATAATATTTGTAACCCAATACCAAATAAAAAGATTTGGGGCTTAATGTTAGGGGTTAGATTTGGGCTTGCTTTTCCCAAGGCCCAAATCCAAGTCAAAGGCCTAAGCAGAATGTTAAGTCAAGAGGGTAGGCTCGTCAAAACCCTG
>Ga0041059_1002459_pt1 | contig 13774 bp, 8 predicted proteins | sample AraColnosormetaG_FD_56232 | JGI IMG/M metagenome (GOLD analysis project Ga0041059, IMG submission 56232) | Arabidopsis roots microbial communities from North Carolina, USA - Col MF nosort | ecosystem: Host-associated > Plants > Roots > Unclassified | place: USA: North Carolina | collected 2013-09-02
TGCAAGATGATCCTAAATGCCTAAGTGTGCAAAATAAGCTAAATGTGATGCAAAATGATATGAAACAATGAGTGATCACTAAGCTAAATGATGATAAATACTTGTCTAAAATGAGTAAAATACAGTGTTATCACCTAGTCATTATTAGATTTACTAATCATCTATTTTCTGAGAACTTCCCTAAACCTAACGTTTTAATATCTTGAATTTACATCCTCATAATCTGCTATTGCTAGCTTTTGTTTTATTTTATTTTCTTACTTATTGTTTAGCTTAATCTCGACACTATAACCTATTGTGTGCACAAAAGAACTTTGTGGAAATAAGTCCCTAAGTATTAGAATTGACCTTTTATTAGAGAAAGAGTAGTCTAGGGTTAATTTGAACACTTATCAAATTTGGCGTCGTTGCCAAAGTTCTTGGGAATGACCATTAGGTTTTGCTTTCGAGATTTTGTCTAAATTTTTATTTTCCTTTTGTTGCCTACTCCTTTCTTGTTTTTTTTTTTCTTTTCTGTGTTTCATGTGTATGTATAGGCTCACAAGAATCACAAAAGATAAGGACCTCGTCAATCTGTCAATACTTGATTTGCGTACACAAGAACGCACCAACCGAAAAACTCAGAGATTAGTACCAATGGTTATCAGATAAGTTAGAGCTAATGGATAAGGAGTTTTAAGAGATGACGATGGGCATGCCTAAATGAGACTGGACAAAGATTGGATGATCATTGAATCATCAAAGCTGAGAATCAGATAGATGAATAGGCGCGACTCAACGCGCAGCTTGCTGCTCGCAACGAAGCAGGGCTTGGTGTCGAGTGAAACCAGCTGGGTATCGAACGACACCAGCTAGGTGTCTATCGACACCCACGAATTCCAGACGCAAGTAATTAGCCAGCTACAAAACCTCGTCGAACTCTTGGGGATTTAAACACGCCAAATTTGTTATATGTTAATCAATCAGCGATTGTACCGCCCCCTTTAAGAACGACTATTAGATCAAGAAAGGCTACTTCGCTTTAGTTGGCAAGCACCCTTTCCATGGCTTATCTCATGAAAAGTATATTGACCATATCAAGCGCTTTGAAGATCTAGTTCTGACCATCAAAGGTAATGGAGTCTCTGAAGACTACCTACTATGCAAGCTTTTCCCATACTCACTTGTTGGGGAATCCACTTCTTGGCTTAAGCAGCTGAAAGCCGGTACGCTAACCACTTGGAGAACCATCAAGGTTGCGTTTTTGAAAAACTTCTATGATGATGCTAAGTCTGAAGACCTGTGCAACAAGCTTTCCACATTCACTCAAGGACCTGCAAAAGCACTCAAGGCTGGCTGCATCACGGTTTCAGCGAGGTGCAACTCCTAGGTACTTTCTTCAAAGGAGTCCATTAAAGATATCATATGGCTTTAGACTCATCGAGCAATTGTAACTTCCACACCACGTATCCTGCAGATGCTATAGCTTCGATAGAGAATCTTGCATGTAAAAATAGTACATAGAATGCAGACTTCGAGAGGAAGAAGACAGCATGAGCTGTTTCAAGAAATCAGATAGTTGAGGTAAATGCTAAGCTTGATTAGAAGCAGAGACTATCGACGAAGGCGTGTTCTACATTGATGGTCAGAGATAAAAGAAGTTGGTTCGCCATGGGGGAAAAATATAGTGGTATTCGATTTATGGTAACCAAAATCTTCACCTTTCACTCCAAAGCCTACTTTTCATAAGACTTATCCGTAGAGTAGTTTCACAAGGACCTATGATGATACAAGTCTAAAGAGCTACGCAACAAGCTTTCTACATCCACTCAAGGACATACAAAGGCATTCATGGCTACCTAGTTTCGCTTCAAGGAGTACCAAAGAGAATTCCCGCATCATGGTTTCAACAAGGTGCAACTCCTAGGTACCTTCTGAAGAGTAGGCGATTGGAGATATCAGATGGTTCTAGACTCATTGAGCAATGGTAACTTCAACACCACGTATCATGCAGATGCTACCACTTTGACAGAGAATCTTGCATGTAACAATAGTACGTAGAATGCAGACTTCAAGATGAAGAAGATAGCAGGAGTTGTTCCAAGAAACCAGATGGTTGAGGTAAATGCTAAGCTTGATCCAGAACATAGCCTACTTATAGGGAAGAAGCAAGTTCACTTTGTTGTAGAAGCAGAGACTATCGCATCACTGTTTCAACAAGGTGCAACTCCTAGGTACCTGATTTGATTTCACAAACTTCCTATCTTAAACTCACATATAATAATCTGAGACTATGTCGATCGACACCCTTATTTCGGCTGAGGGAATTTCTGTTTTCTGCCAAGTCTTTGAGAAGCCCCGAAGTGTTCCTTATTTGCAAAGTAGTCCATGCACGTTTTTAGTCACTAATATATCTAATTATTTGGTCATTGTGAGACCTAAGTTTTGTTTGGATATTAAGATACACTTTTGGAGAGAAGAACCCAATCCCTGCAGAGAGGATCATGAACTCCTTTTACTCTATTTCTAATTCATCAATTCAAACTATTCAGATTATGATTTGTGTTTCTGTTATCATGTCTGAGTAATCATCTTGTTGGGTTTAGGGAGTCTCAATGAAACTAGAAAAATAACATGGGTTTAGGTATAGGATTTTGAGTCTTTATGTTATTTCTCTATTAGTGTCTTTTCAGGTATTCTATGCAGTGGGACAACAATGGAGATGAGGAGACATTTTAGAGCAAAAGCTAAGGAAAAGGAAGCTAAAAATGATTTTCAGTTCTAGATTCAGAGGAGAGTCGATCAACACACTCCTTGTGACGATCGACACTAGTTTCGGCCCAGCAAAGTCCATCACGCTTTCAAGTTTACAAAAGAGGAAATTTGCCCCAAAAAGAGTTTCCTATTTGCATTATTAGTCTCTGGACGTTTTATAGGGGTTTTATATTGTTTTTAGACCTCAGTTCTCTTTTATCAAGCATTTTGCAAAACCCTATTTTAAGAGACATAAGCCATTCATCCATTGTTGTTCAGAGATTCATCAAGTTTTCAATACAATGAAGAGATCTCTTCTTTCCCTTATCTTATTTGCTGTGTTTATGCTTTCTATATCAAATATGTTGTTTGCTTTAATCAATATGTCTGAGTAGTCTGCTTGATAGGAATAGGGTTTCTCATTAGGGATTCATATAGGTTAGTAGATCGCCCCCCTTTTATGTTATCTGTAGATTTCTTCATCCTTGATTATTCTGAATGCTAGATCTAGAGTAATTAACTAGATCTTAAATCCAGACAATAGATATGCCCACCATAGGTATCTGTAGTTGGATCTATTATTTGATGAGCCTGGTTTATATGTGTGTAATAAGAATTGGCCTATCTACTAAGGTGAACAATCGAACTCGCCTGACCTGTTCTATGCTAATCGTTCAGCGATTGTACCCCCACCATACCAAAGGAACGCCTATGAGCTTAAGCTTGGCTACTTTGCTTTAGTAGGCCTGGCTACTTTGCTTTGGTCCATTGGCAGTTCATGAGAGAAGCCATGGAAAGGATGCTATGGAAAGGATGTTGGCCTACACTGATTGCATCTGCGTTCTACTCCCGAAGGTGTCGATCAACACCGTGTTGGTGTCGCTCGACACCGTGTTGGTGTCATTCGACACCAAACCCTTCTGCGATTATTAACCGGAGAAGCCGAGAGATTATTAACCTAAACATGCATTCTAAACGAGTTCGATTGTTCACCTTAATATATAGGCCGATTCTTATTACACACCTATAAACCAGGCTCATCAAATAATAGATTCAACTACAGATACCTATGGGGGCATATCTATTGTCTAGATTCAAGATCTAGTTAATTACTCTAGATCTAGCATTAAGCATAATCAAAGATGAAGAATTCTACAGATAACCTAGCAAAGGTGGCAATCTACTAAACCATATGAATCTCTAATGAGAAACCCTATTCCTAACAAGCAAACTACTTAGACATATTGATTGAAGCAAACAATATATTTGATATAGAAAGCATAAACACAGCAAATAAGATAAGGGAAAGAAAGGATCTCTTCACTGTATTGAAAACTCAATGAATCTCTGAAGAAAAATGGATGAATGGCTTATGTCTCTCAAAATAGGGTTTTGCAAAAAACTTGATAAAAGAGAACTTAGGTCTAAAAACAATATAAAAAACTTATAAAACGTCCATGGACTAATAATGCAAATAGGGAAGTCTTCTGGGGCAAATTTCCTTTTCTGTAAACATGAAAGCGTCATGGACTTTGCTGGGCTGAAACTAGGTCGATCGAGAACAAGAGTGTGTCGATCGACACTCCTCTGAATGTGGAACTGAAAATCGTCCTTAGCTTCCTTTTCCTTAACTTTTGCTCCAAAATGTCTCCTCATCTCCATTGTTGTCCCACTGCATAGAATACCTGAAAAGACACTAAAAAGACTCGAGAAATAACATAAAGACTCAAAATCCTATACCTAAAACATAGATAAAATCAATGAAAATATGGATATATCAACTAAATATGATACGTTTCAAATTACCCTAAGAGCTACTTTCTCAAATAAGAGATCAATTGCAGTATTTAAGGATTGATTTCCACAAAGTTCTTTTGTTCACTCAATGAATTCAATGTCAAGATTAAGCTAGCAGGATATGATTGAAAAAATAAGAAAACAACGTAAGAAAACAGCAGATTGATTGGTTGTAAACGATTAATTAAAGAGCTAGGAACATGGTATTCTTAGGAAACTATTGGTTAGTAGATCTAATGAAAGTGAGGTTGTTATTGAACCATTCTTAAACTCAAATTCTAATTATGGAAGAACCGGTGGTGTTCCGCGAAACTCTCTATGTTTATAGCTAAGAATAACCGGAGAAGCCGAGAGATCTTTAACCTAAACATGCATTCTAAACGAGTTCAATTGTTCACCTTATTAGATAGGCCGATTCTTATTACACACCTATAAACCAGGCTCATCAAATAATAGGTCCAACTAAAGATATGGTGGACATATCTATTGTTTGGATTCAAGATCTAGTTAATTACTCTAGATCTAGCATTAAGAATAATCAAAGATGAAGAATTCTACAGATAACCTAACAGGGGGGCGATCTACTAAACCATATGAATCCCTAATGAGAAACCCTATTCCTAACAAGCAAACTACTCAAACATATTGAATGAAACAAATAACATAATTGAGATAAAAAGCATAAACACAGCAATAAAGATAAGTAAAGAAAGGATCTCTTCATTGTATTGAAAACTTAATGAATCTCTCACGAACAATGGATGAATAGCTTATGTCTCTCAAAATAGGGATTTGAAAAGAACTTGATAAAGAGAACCTTAGGTCTAAAAACAATATAAAAACCCTATAAAACATTTAGGGACTAATAATGCAAATAGGGAAGTCTTCTGGGGCAAAGTTTCTCTTCTTTAAACTTGAAGGTGTCATGGACTTTGATGGGCCAAAACTGGTGTCGATCGGCCCAAGTAGTGTGTCGATCGACACTCCTCTGAATCTGGAACTGAAAATTGACCTTATCTTTTGCTCCAAAATGTCTCCCCATCTCTATTGTTGTCCCATTGCATAGAATACCTGAAAATACACTAAAAAGACTCGAGAAATAACATAAAGACTTAAAATCCTATACATAAAACATAGATAAAATCAGTGAAAATAGGGATATATCAGTACCTTATTCAGAAGAGTCGATTGGAGATATCAGATGGCTCTAGACTCATTGAACAATGGTAACTTCAACACCACGTATCTTGTAGATGCTATAACTTTGATAGAGAATCTTGCATGTAGCAACAATACGTAGAATCCAAACTTCAAGAGGAAGAAGATAGAAGGAGCTATTTCGAGAAACCAAATTGTTGAGGTAAATGCTAAGCTTGATTCAGAGCATAGCCTACTTACAGGGAAGAAGCAAGTTCACTTCGTTGCAGAAGCAGAGACTATCGAGCCTAAGGCATATTAAGAGGAAGGCATGTTCTATATTGATTGTCAGGGATATAAGAATTTTAGTCCGCCACTAGGAAACTACAGTGGTAACTAATTTGGAGGCAACCAAATCTTTAGGTGACTCCAAAGACTGCTTTTCAGAAGACTTATCCGTAGAGTAGTTTCACAAGGACCTATAACGATGCTAAGTCTGAAAAGTTGCGCAACAAGCTTTCTACATTCACTCAAGGACCTGCAAAAGCATTCGATATATCCCTATTTTTAGTGGTGTTAATTATGTTTTAGATTTAGGTTTTAGAATCTATTTATTATTTCTTGAGTCTTTTCTAGTCTTTTTCAGGTCTTTACAAGTTTGGGATGCATTTGGAGATAATGGAGTATCCCGGAGGAAAACAAAGAACTTATGCTGCAGAAGAAATACGAAGACTAAAATCGCATTTTAAAAGTCATTGTTTAGACCTAAGCTTGGAGAGGCTAATCTCCTTTTCTCTTTTGTACTTGGGAGCAAAACACTATGGAGACTCCCTTTAAAGAAGATCTTTCTTACTCTATTCTCTACTTATATTCATTATTGATTTGTTATTCAAACATGATTTATTCTTCTATGATCATGTTTGAGTAGTCTTCTTGCTAGGTTTAGGGTTTCTCATTAGGGTTATAAATGATTTAGTTGATTGCCCCCTTGCTAGGTTATCTGTAGGATTCTTCATCTTTGGTTGTTCCTAATGCTAGTTTTAGATTGATCACCTAGAACTTGATTCCCGATAATAGATATACCCGCCATTGGTATCTGTTACCAGGATTACGATTTGATGAGCCTGATTTATAGGTGTGTAATAAGAATCGATCTATCTACTAAGGTGAACTTATCAAACTCGTTTAGCATGCATGTTTAGGTATAAGGTTTCACGACAAGCCACCAGAAATCTTAGCTCTAGGCATAGTGAATTTCACGAAACGCCACCGGTTATTCAAATTTTAGAGTTTCAGTTTAAGAACAGTTCGATAACAACCTAGCTATTTCTAGATCTACTGTCATCTATTTTCTGAGAATACCTAAGCCTAACGCTTTAATTATCTTAGTTTACATCCATCTCATAATCTGCTATTGCTTGCTTTTGCTTTCTTTTTATTTTCTTATATTTTGTTTAGCTTAATTCGATAACCTTAGTCTATTGTGTGATCTGAGAGTTTTGTGGAATTCGACCCTTAAGTGCTAACGACGATCACTTATTTGTGGAAGTAAGCTTAAGGCAATTTGAGCTATATAATGCTACAACTTTGATAGAGAATCTTGCATGTAGCAACAATATGTAGAATGCAGACTTCGAGAGGAAGAAGATAGCAGTAGTTGTTTCAAGAAACCAGATGGTTGAGGTAAATGCTAAGCATGATTCAGAGCATAGCCTACTTACAGGGAAGAAGCAAGTTCACTTTGTTGTAGAAGTAGAGACTATCGAGCCTACGGCAGACTCAGAGGAAGGCGTGTTCTACATTGATGGTTAGGGATACAAGAAGTTTGGTCCGCCATAGGAAAACTATAGTGGTAATCGTTTTGGAGGCAACCAAAATCTTCAGGTATCACTCCAAAGCTTGCTTTTGAGAAGACTTAACCTTACAATAGTTTCACAAGGACCTATGCTAACTCTTCTTACAAAGGTGTTTATTACGAGAACTATCAAAGATGTGTCGAGTATTTAGATGTGTACTAAGATCGGTCTATCTACTTAGGTGAACTTATCAAACTTGATAATATTGAGTAATGCGGGCTAACGTCGGTTACTCTGTATTAGTGATTTGAGTTCGAGAACGATTTGTTAACATCCTAGTCATTATTAGATCTACTAATCATCTGTTTCCTAAGAACTTCCCTAAACCTAATGTTTTATTCTCTTAAACCATACTTATTGTTTAGCTTAACCTAGACAAGATAACCATTGTGTGAACAAGAAAACTTTTTGAAAATCGATCCCTAAGTATTACAACTGATCTCTTATTTGAGAGAGTAGTGTTGGGTTAATTTGAACATTTATCAGTACACAACACAGTTTTTTGACCCGGCTGTGAACAAATAAAGAAAACGGTAAATCGGTTTGAACAGACATCATCAGATAACCCGAGTAATTACTACTAAACTCGAATGTTGAATCAAGCATATGACGTGCAACTAGTTCATCTTTTTGCAAAATAAACTTCATTATATTTACCGTTTTATGATTATAGAATTTTTACAAACAAAGAATTATATATTATAGTCACTCATATTATACTATTACTACTTGAATTCAATAAAAAAAAGTTGGATAAAGATCTTTTCACATAAACAACCCCTTATACTATTAAGGAATAGAGAGTATGAGATGAGTTAATATGAAGAAGAATAAGTGAAAAAATTTTTTAACGAATATGATTCTATAAAAACCTTGAAAATATAAAATAATAAAGAGAAATCATGGGTTCAACTTCTAATATGTTATTAACATATTAATCCAACTGAAAATAAAGAAAACATTTGAAAAGTCCTACTATGTGTTTTATACTACAAGTGGACAACTGTGTATATAATTCCATCTCGTAAATACAAATGAATATTAATTGGATCCCACATTTTGTGGATGTGATGCAACAAAATACATTTAAGTGTGTCTCAAATTGTAAGGTGACAAAATTAAAGGAAAAAATCCCGACAAAATATTGATTTATTTTTAATTTGCCCGTTTAATACTTATATTATTTAATTTGCCCGTTTAATACTTAAGTTAATTTTTTTGTCTTTTAAAAACCTTTATTTTTAAAATTTTTGGCAAAATGAGACATCCCAGTTAACGGCCGTTAACAGCGGTAACGAAATCGCTAACCGCAGTTAAAACTTAACCCTATGATGTTTACTATTTATATACAATTGTTTTTCTAAGTGTTACGAATATATTGTCTAAGTTAGGTGGTTATGTGAGAGTTTATTCCTCGTGAACATGAGTTCGATTCCCACATCCGAACCGTTTTTTGGACGTTTTTTTTAATCTGACGGCGGCCCATATTTGATTAGGTTTTCGATTCTCTTTCTCTTCGTCTTTGAAGCTACCAAAACCCTAATTCTATCAATTTGAAATCTTCAATTTCACGTGGGCGAACATTTACCTTCTCAACCATCATCTGATACTCATCCCCCAAATCAACCAAAATCACCCAATCATGGAACCCCTAATCCAATTCCACCGGAAACCAACGATGACAATGCAGCCTCATCCGCCGAAGTTTCTGGCTCAATCATCCCATCAAACATCCGCCTGAGCTTTCGAGAACATTTTCATTGCATATGTTGAATTCTAAAAATTCAATTAGTAAGCAAAATAAATGATTTTGATTTGTAAGTGAAAAAAGGAATTTTTGAAAGTAAAAAATACAATACAAAATCCAAAATATTTGTTGGATATGAGATTCGATCTCGGGTTGATGAGGATGGTAATCTCTCACATAACCACCAAACTAAGATAATATGCTCATATTAATTAGAAAAACAATTGTATATACATAGTAAACATCATAGGGTTAAATTTTAACTGTGGTTAGCAGTGCTAACGGCCGTTAACTCGGATGTCTGATTTTGCCAAAATTTAAAAATATGAAGGTTTTTAAAAGACATAAAAATTAACTTAAGTATTAAACGGGCAAAGTTACATAATGCATGTATTAAACAGGCATATTATAAATAAATGGAGGTTTTTTCTGGATGTTTCCCAAAAATTAATAAATCTTCCACTTGCATTGTGAAGTGAGAGTTGCACAATTATGGGCATGACCTTAATTATAGCCCAATATCTGGCCCATTAGTACACAACACAGTTTTTTTGCCCGGCTGATTACAACTAGCAAAAAAGGCAAATCGGTTTGAACACAACTTTAGATAATCTGATTAAATTGCAACTAAACCGAAATGTTGAATCTAGCATATGAAGTGCAACTAATTCAACTAGTTCATCTTTTCTCGAAATAAGCTTCATTATATTTGTCGTTTCATGATAATAGAATATTTACAAACAAAGATTTATTTATTATATTAAGAATTAATTACTCATATAGCATAGAAAAGTATATTTATTCCTAAAATATCATACATCTTTTTTTAATTACTCAAATGTTTTGAGCATTTGTGTAATTACAATTTAAAATCCTTGATTAGTTTTTTTAATTAATAATTTTTAATTCATTTTTAGTTAAAAATAATAAATAAAATTTTGATTATCCATGTCATTAACACACATCACCAATCTCACACTCCTCAAACTCACTTTATTTCCCCTCTTCTCTTTTTTGTCTCCAAATCCAAAAAACTTTTAGAACTAATAATCTTTAACTAACTTGGGTACAACATGAACATAGATCTTCAAATTGCTGGATTGCGCTGGATCTTCCTAGATCTCACAGCCACAACATTTGCCATAGGGTCCCAAATCAAAAGCTTCGTCAAATCAAAAGTCATCAAAAATCAAAACCCAAATCAAACAGATCTATGGAATTTAAAACGATTCGTTACAGGTTTGAGTTGAAATCAAGAATAGCTACTCTTTTACTTTTATTTTACATGTCTTTAGTTTAGTCTTCCTCTCAATCGATCTATTTGGAGACATTTGTACTTCTATCTATGTTTTGATTCATACGGTTTAGTCTTCCTCCTATGTATCCCTCAAACATATTTTTACGTTTTTAATTTGACTGTTGTTATTTGACCAATAAATATCATATTGTCTTTCCCAAAAATATGTTGTTTTCCGATCTGTATTATAAATCAGCCGTAAAGTAATGTAACTCAGCCGTAACGTGATGTAACTCAGCCGAAACATATAATTTAGACAACCTTTCGTCTTCCCTGAATGATAACTCAGATGTGACATGTAATTTACCGAACGTTCTCTTCACTGAAACATATAACTCAGCCATAACATATAATTTACACCTATCTTTTGTCTTTACTTGAGCATATAACTCAGCTGTGACATGTAAATATACCAAACAGTTTGTTTTCCCTTAAGCATATAACTCAGCCGTAATGTAATTTTACCAAACCTTTCGTCTTCCCTGGAACATATAGCTCAGCCATGACATGTAAATTGACCGAACCTTTCTTCTTTCCTTAAGCATATAAGTCAGCCGCAATGTAATTTTACCAAACCTTTCGTCTTTCCTGGAACATATAACTCAGCCGTGACATGTAAATTTACCGAACCTTTCGTCTTTCCTTAAACATATAACTCGGCCGTTACATGTAAATTTGCGCAAAACAGTAAGAGACGCAACATTTCGTCTAACTTTATCATCGAACACCAACTTCACAAGTTTGTCGTGCGTTGTTTCCGCATCTACCACAACTCTACACCCTCTTTCATCGGTGTTAAATATGTATTTGTGTTTCTACACCCAATTACCGGAAACAACAATTACCGGAACCGAATCAACCATATCTGGAGATGGATGAAAGAAATTGAAGAATAATGAGAAAGACGATGAGGAATTAAAAAGTTTCGGTGATGTGAAAAACTCAGGTGAAGAAGACGAGTTGAAAAATTTGGCCCTCTTTTTTGTCCTTTGATGATGATGACATTGAATGTTGGATCCGACGTCATTTTTTAATTGATGAAGTGGCAAGTAAGCCACCAAACAAAGATGTAAATTTGCCTAAATAAATAAGCCATCAAACAAATCTATAAGTCAGTCGCAACATGAATACTATTACAATAATTGAAAAACGAAAAAAACGCCAAGTTAATTAATACAGCCGTATAGAATCGTAACTCAACCGACAATCAATAACTCAGCCATATCGTTTATTAACTCGGTCGTAACTGTATGCTATTTTAGTAATTAATCTTTTCCAACTAAGTCAGCCGTAACAAGCGTGAGTTATTGGTTAATCCAGCCGTAACGACATCCCATAACTAAGCCGTCTTTGATAACCCAGCCAGCCGGAAAAAGATAACTCAGTCGTGTCGAGGAAATAACTTAGCCTAACGTTGTCAGGGTTATGCTCGAAATTCTCATAAATTAGAGAAATTTCATTAACTTAGTCGTAATGTAGGCTAGGTTATTTCATAACTCAAACAAATTTTATAAATCAGATCCCTTATATAAATCAGTCATAACGTAGGCTGAGTTATACTCATAATTCTACCGTTTTCTCATAAGTCATAACTCATATATTTTTGTCGTAAGTCAGCCGCAACATACCGTAACTCAGCCGTATCTGCCAATGTATCGCCTTATGGATGAGTTCATTAATCCACATCAGCTATTTCTGACGTGGCAGTGGCATTCCTTGTATTTACATTTTTTCCTGTAACGTTTAGTAGGGGCACAATGGATATACAAAAAAGGCCGAAATATGACAGTAATAAAAAAAAGTTCCTTATGGTTCTGGTGAATACACCTAATTTCTTTTCTATTTGAGTAAAGTTCCCTTATATTAATCCATATTATACTATTACTATTTTAATTTAATGAAAATAAATCGGATTAACATGTTTTCACATAAACAACCCCTTCTACTATAAGAAATCGATAGTATGAGATGAGCCAATATAAAGAATAATAAGTGAAAACAATATTTTAACGAATAATATTCTATGAAAACCTTGAAAATATAAAACAATGAAGAGAAATCATTTTTTCAACGTCTAATAAGTTATTAACATATTAGGCCAACTGATATAAAGAAAACATTGAAAAGTCCTACTATGTGTTTGATAGTATAAGTGGACAAGTGTGTGTATAATTCCATCTCGTAAATACAAATGAATATTAATTGGATCCCACATTTTGTGGATGCTACGCAACAAAATACATTTTAATGGGTCTCGAATTGTTAGGTGTGAAAATTAAAAAAATATTTGATAAGTGTGTATTTTGCATGTTTTGAGCATCCATTTGTCATCACTTTAGCACCATATCATCACTGTTTTATACCATTTTTCATCATTTGTCATCACTTTGCATGTTTAGGATAGGATTGCATGCATGCTGCATATTTGTGTTGATTTCAGGTGATTTGGAGCTGTTGACGAGCTAACTGGAAGAAGCGGACCTGATCATGTCAAACCACTCGACCATGAGGTAGAGTAGAAGCTTCAAGACCTCAAGAGACCACTCGACCCCCATGTCAAGTAGGGAATTTCACGATTTCATCATATCACTCGACCCCCTGGTCGAGTGTCTTCACCTCCACCACCTGACCATCACTCGATCACTCCACTCGACCCCGAGGTCGAGTATCTTCACCTCCATTACCAGATCACCACTCGATCAAGTCACTCTACCAAGAAGTCGAGTATCTCCATCACCACCACTCGACTACCTACTCGATGGCGGGCTTCAGAGTCTTCTCCTTTCCGCACTCAACCAGACACTCGAGCACAAGGAAGAAAAGAAGACTCCAGCTATTCACTCGACCTCTCACTCGACCACCGGGGTCGAGTACAGTTCTTAATCCGTCCCAATACTGCGTCGTTTTGAGTATTAGGGTTTCAGAATATTTTGCTATAAGTAGCATGTTTTAACATTTTCGAGAACAAGTTTTTATCTAGTTTTATTCCGCAGACACTGTGTTCTAGACCTTTTATAATCCGGATTTCTCTTTATCTATTCAGTATTCAGTATTTGTTCTTGATTTCGTTTACTGTTGTTCATCCTGTTATCATTCTGCTATTACACTGTTGTTATCATGTCTTCATTCCATTCAACGTTTATGCTTTCTGCTATGATGTCTGAGTAGTGAATAGGTTTCTGAGGATGGGTTAGAGTAGTGTAGAAT
>Ga0041059_1002460_pt1 | contig 13767 bp, 4 predicted proteins | sample AraColnosormetaG_FD_56232 | JGI IMG/M metagenome (GOLD analysis project Ga0041059, IMG submission 56232) | Arabidopsis roots microbial communities from North Carolina, USA - Col MF nosort | ecosystem: Host-associated > Plants > Roots > Unclassified | place: USA: North Carolina | collected 2013-09-02
CCGATGTCATCATTGGTTTGTTACTTTTTGGTGTGGGTTAGTTACATACAGATTTTCTAAAACATACATATTTTTGATCAAAAAAAAAAAACAAATTTGAAAGCATTTTCTAAAACATACATATTTTTAAAAACCGATGTCATCATTGTAATTATATAAAAGATAATATTTCGTGTAACTAACAAAAAAAAAATGCACAGATAGTAGTAATTAATTATAATTTTTTCCCTTCGATGTGGTAATTGATATTTTTCTTTATTGAAAAAGGAAAGAAAAGTAAAGATGAAAAAATTAGTGTCTTAGTGACGTTGGCATTTTCATGATAGTAAGAAGTGTTTTGTCTTGTTAAGACACAAGATATTTCTGTTAAACTAAATGGAATAATAAATCTAAATGTTTTTAATGTTTTTTTTTTCTTTTGATAGATAGAAATATCTAAATGAGTGTGAAAGCTGTTGTGTGATTGAGATTTGAAGAAAATTTGTTGCTAATGTGGCAAAAATTCCTACAAGGAAAAGACAGCCACGATTAAAGGAGAAGAGTAGGCATTTTCCTGTGGCTTACTTTAGTTTCTTGTGAAAGTAAGAGAAAAAAAAAACACTTTTGATTAACAACGTCTTAATAAAACAGCACAAAATAAACTCAAAAACCAATTTGAACAAGTCCTGGACCAATCCAGCTCTTAAGTTTTATCCAACATGATTCATTGCTCACGGCCCACTTTGATATTACTCTATATTCCCCACGCCTTCTCTTTTTCTTCTTCACAATTCACTAAGTGGGCAGGACAACTTTAAAGATACAGAAACTCTATTTGCAATTGTGCATGCTCTTTTCATTTGAATTCATCGATCGACAACAATGAAAATAGTATAGTCAATTTGGTGAGAAGAAGTGTGTTTGAATTTCTTCATAGCGGATTATATACAATACATAATTCTTTTCTTTAGAAGAATATTATTCCATTTAAGACAAATAACAGATTAATTTCAAATAAAATTCAAAGTAGTGTTGTTTTTGGTATCGCAAAAAGAAGAAGAAGAAAAATGAATTATTGGTCATTTTCTTTTCTATGAATTATTTTTTTTTCAGCCATGGATAGATTCATTATCTTATACGCTCTATTATTTCTACCAGATACTTATAAAATATTATGAAGTACTTTATATAGAGCAACATGATATTTTGTTTTTTCTATGCTACATTTGGCGACAAAATTATGTTTGTCTTATCGGTAAGCAAATACTAAGGGTAATTACAATTTTAGTTTTCGATTTTCGATTTACCTGTGCACATTCTCTTGCCATTTTCCAAGCCGTTGAATTTGGCCTGAGTTTTTTTTTGGGACCCATAATTTGGATTTAGCTCCATTTGAACTATTATTCAGTAAGCGGATTGACTTGGGACTTAGAGTGTGTACCACGTAGCAAGCTAAGCTTGTTTTTGTTAGATCTGCTAGCTACAAGTTTGGCATTTCCAGGCCCATCATACTTATCAAAGCCTGTGTGTTGTTTTTCCAGTGTCTTTCACTTTCATTAGGAAAGATAGCAAGCGTGTATATAGCAAATGTGTACTAAGTACCAAGTGTGTCTTATTACGCCTTTCATTATATATTTGTTCTTTGATCATGATGTTTGAGTAGCCTCTTTAGTGGATGATGGGTTATGCGGAATACAGTCAAACCTTTATAAATTAATAATATTAGGACCACAAAATTCTATTAATTTATAAAAATATTAATTTTTTGATAAATTAGGAAATATTAATTTATAAAGAAATTTTCCTAATTAACTACTACGACAACCTCTAAAATATCAACAAAGTAAACCTTGTTATGAGTAAAGATAGATGAATTTTATTAGCATTTGAATCAGGAGTTACATATATGCCAAAAAGTATTTTTTCTGTTTTCTTCCCTATTTGAACATTTCTTACCTACTCGTACATCAAACGAACTATCCCATATAAAATTCATATATGTTTATGAGTATATGCTCCGCTCCGCTTTTCTTTCGCAACTGTATTGCTGAAGTTTTTTAGATTAACTCTCCTAAACTGATCAATCTCTCTCTCTCTTTAGAGTCGTTCTCTACATCGATCGACTGAGGTTCGAATAATAAAAAATCTAATTATAAATTGAATTTGAATTCTAAAAACTTGTATGCTTGAACTAGAAAAGAAAGAAAATAAATTATTTTACACCGCACTTTTAATACTTTTACAAAAGAAAACTTTTGAAGATATATCTTTATTTTTACAAGTACAGTTTTGTTTTGTGTATTTGTTTTTGTTTTTTCTTTTAGTTTTCTTTTGTTTAAATGTACTTGATAGTTTAAATATCGTAATATTATCTTCTGCGAAAGGTAATCGTGTATTTCTCTGTAGAAAGATTTGTTTTTTTAAAATGTTTTGGAAGGGTCCAGAAAATATTTTTTTCAAACTTTTACGGTTCATTTTCACTAATTCTTTCATAAAGAAATCATAAATGAGTTAAAAAAAATAAGAGTGTGTTGAGATGTTGTAAAACCTAATAATTACATGGTACCAAGATTGTCAAAAGTGGAGAAGAAACATGGGATCTGAGTGCTCTAACTACTTGATTACGGTTGGAGCAACATCTTCCATTAGCCAATGCATACCACTTTCGAAGTCCCTAATTTTCTCGTTCGGAAATTTAGACCGACGCTTAATCGGATGGACTATATAGTTCCCTTTTTTCTTCCAAAAGCGTAATAATTACAAAAGACTAATGCATTCACTCGCTCAAAAATTTAACAAAATTGGTGGAAACTTTAATGATGATCGACCCCGCCTTATTGGTAGATCAAAACATTCGAAATGAAAGACAACAGAAACTAGAAACAATATATACATAAATCATGTTTAGCCCTTTTGGTAGTGAGTACACCAATAGAAGTAAGCTGTTTGGATTAACACACTCTGTTCTCTTTTGCAGACCATTGTAAAGCAGACTTTATGTTCAATGAAAAAGTAGTCGGTAACCACGTGACAGTCAACAACCCAAATATTTGTCCTCTTCAATTATGTCACTTTTCAATGTATAAAAGTTGATGCTTCGGTCTTAATTTTTCTATCTTTTATAATCAAATTATCTTATATCGAAATCCAAATCCTGTTAGTTTTTTAAAACACTTTTAATGGTTTTATAATCAAATTATCTTATAACATTTTTTGAAGTTTTTGATAGTGGAAGTAACACTTGAAAGTAGTTAATATGCCGCTGCAGTCGACGAAACTCGGTCTCATGGGCGGGACTCACTTGCTTGCATCGACTAGTATAACGAATCTTGAACCAAACTACCATATTAAGTAGTTTGCTTCTATATTATCCTCTCTTTTTTTCTAATGTAATGTTAAAATGCTTCTATATTATCTCATCTAATGTTGCTGAAATTACATATTATTCGTTTATTACAATTCAGTATAGGTCCAAATTGTGGATAACTATTCTTGGTTTAAGTTCAACATATAACCCTGTGAATACTACTTATACTGAAATCCTATGGATAGAAATTTTGTCAATGATATATATTATTTAGCTAAAGCACTGAAATAATTGAAGAAAAAAGACAAAGCACATGGTCTCCATATTAAAAGTTCAAAAAAGCAAAAGAGGAACCTAATGATCATCATCCATCTTGGTCGCCCCAAAGTTGGCACCAAATATGTTAGTAGGGAATTTATATACAGTCATAGATAATTGATTTGAGTGCTCCATTACAGCCACTTGTAATGTCCTCACATAGGCAATATAATAGATACGTCACCAATGTGTAAGGAAAATATCATCGTCGTCTTTCTATCTGTTTGTACCTAAGTGGTGGTATTCTAGTATTTGTTGGGGCACTGACGTTCTCAAAAATAACATAAAATTTTAAAACAATCATGGATTCTAAAATCAAGTTGTAATGTGTTCTATGTTCTACATTTCTAGATTTCATGTCAAAGTATGAAATTTATATGATTAGTTAATCATCTAAATTCTAACCTGATTCCGGAAAGATACCACAGATAAGGAGCTTGATTAGCTAAGAGGTCAAACTCTTTTTTGGTTTTATTTATTTATTTATTTACATTTAGAACAAAACCATAAATCATCAGTTGCATGGAGGCTTTTTCGAAGTACGATTTCAGCTTTTATAGTCATAATTAATCGGAATTTAATTAGCTCTCAAAAGCATAAGGAAACACCACAGAGGTGCGTGGTTGTATGACAAAAAAATCATATCAGAAACACGATGAAATCTTGCCTTTCTAGTTTTGAACTGTGGTGGAATGTTTGTGTTTCCATTTCGATCGTTAATGCAGTGGAAGCTTACATTTCTGTATTGGAAGTGCGAAAACGTAAATAAATAGGAAATGTATTTTTACGTACACACACTTTTGATTTAATAAAAATGATTAAGAAATTTTCTACCTGTTAATATTTCCTCTAAGTCCACAAACATGGTTATCGTTATAGCACTTAAGACTCAAATCCGCATGGAACTAGAGATCTGAAATACTATGAATACACCTAATGCCATGAAAATCCAAGGAGTTGTCATTTAATTTTTAAAAATTCATGTTAGAAGAAGAATTAAAGAGATAGATAAGAGATGAATATAAATAAAATCTTGAATAAAAGAAGGAATCACAAGACTTTAGAGTTGATTACAAAGAGAAATTAAGAAAAGTAGGTTTAGGGGTTTAAACATATTTATAGAGAAAAGAAAATAAACCGGGTCAACTCAGTTTAAGCACCCAATCGACCAAGTTTTGGTTGTGGATCAGAGGCTGGATTAGTCCCAATCGACCTCTTCTTGAATTTTTGTTTCTTCACTTCTTTTAGCTCCTTCTTGCTCTATTTGCTTCCAAATTCCATGTTCCACTCCAAGATCCTAGAAGTGAGAAATGCAATGCAAACATGCACCTAAAGACCTAAACATGAATGCAAAATGATGGAAACTAAAAGAGACGAAGCTAAAAAACCAACAAAAACACAAGATATCAGCAAACTAGACAAAATAATAAATATTTTGTTTTTTTTGTTGTTGTTGAAATAGTGGATATATTTTTGTGTTTCTAATATTAATTAGTATATCATTTAATACTTATAAGTTTTTTTGGGTTAATTTAAGTGTAATTTAATATTTCACATGTAACAAGAACTCCATTTTATTCTTGTCCGGTTCTTGAATAAGATGTGAAAGTATTGTATCAATTGAAAAGTTATTTTCACACAGAACAAAGATCCAGAAACATAATCAAAATTGCACAAGAATGGACGCATGGTTTTTAGGTCGAGAAGAGAATTTTAATTACAATTTGTGAATGTGAGCTTTTGTTTAGTTTTGTGTCCTATATTTTTCGAAAAGTGTATTTGCTTATATATATATCAAAAGGACCATTCTTTTCACTTTAAAAATCGAATTAAACATCCTGCTCTACTACCTAAGCACGTGTTCTTCCACTGAAGACGGCTTTGTTTATATGTAATTTTTTTTTTGTAAGTATACCAAAGTTTGTCTTTAAGATATTGGATGGAAAATCAGGAGATATACAAACATACTTTTCAAATTTGTACATCGACGTTTGCACATATAAGGTAATACGGCTTGTACAACCAATACACTTTTTTGTTAACACTGAAAAAAATACTAAAACAACGCAATTCAAAGCAAAGTAATGGTGACCAAAAAAAAATCCTGAAGCAAATTAATAGAGGAGATATATGATCAACCTTTAGTTTGGTAGCTAAGGGTATTAATATTCTTTCACCTTTTAAAGAGCTTTAAAATTCTATGAAAACTAGAGAATTAACAAAATTCACACTTTATTCCAAAAAATTTAAATACATTAAAGATGAATGAACGGTGGAAGATTATTATTGAACAAGTTCGAATAATATTCCCAAATAATAATATAAAAATAAAGTGAAAAAATTAACTTTTTACTTTCTTACACTATTTTTTCCTTTGACATAAAGAACTACTGATTTAAGTATTTAACTTGATTTCCAATTCTAAACCAATTGATAAGGATCGGAATACAGTGATTCCTTTCTTTCTTTTTTTTTTTCTTTCTATTTAACATGTATCTAACTACTATAAACCCAAATTATGACGATACTATTACAATTCATTGGACGACATACTATGGTCCTTCACTTTCTACTTTCTAGCTTATTCATCTTTCTTGTATTGCGTAAACTCATGAATAAGATGATGAAAGAGAGTTTTGAACCTTAATCTTTCTTAGTATAGTGATAAATCCATGTCCCATCCTCGTCATGTTTGTAAGATGATAATCATTATTAACTTATCACCATCAAGAGTGAAGTAAAAAATGGTTAAATGGACATGAGGTTATGGGTAAAAAACGTGGGAAAAGGCAAAAGGCAAAAGGCCCACCTTCTAAGCACTCTCTTTTGAATGGTAATTCGTGCCTGTCAAAGCTTAGACTATGTCGGAAACACAACCCCAAAGCCACTTACTTCATCTCTTTCTCTCTTTTTTATTTATTTATTTTAAAACAAAAGCTTGAGAGATAAAGTTTAAAATTCTACAAACCCCAAGAAACCCCCTAAAAATAAGAGGAAATAAAATCAAACTGAAAATAACATTAGTAGTTTTTTTGTTTGCTTGCTCTCTGTTTTCCTCTGTCTGGAGTCTGGCCATTGGGATTAAACTAACTTCTCATTCTCATTCCACCTTCTTCTTCTTTGTTCTTGTGTGCTACTAAAAATCAAGAAAGCACAAGGAGACAAATAAACCTATCCATTTCATTACCAAACAAGCCGTACATTCTCTAGTTATGGCTTCTTCTTCTTCTTCTTCTTCAACTACTTCAACCATCACATCCAAATTTATTGGGCTTATGCTTCTTCTCTCTCTTCAACTAGACTTATTACTCGGATCAGCTATTCATCTTAAAAACCAAACTTCATTCAGACCCAACAGGGAGATTCAGAAGCTTAGAAGAGTGGAAGCATATCTCAGCAAAATCAACAAACCTTCCATCAAAACAATCCACGTAACCAAACAAACCCTTTATGGAATTAATCTACTTTTTTTTTCCATTTCTGTGATCATTTTTGTTATTGTGAAACTGTAGAGCCCAGACGGAGATGTAATAGAATGTGTACCGTCTCATTTACAACCCGCATTTGATCATCCTCAGCTACAAGGCCAGAAACCACTTGTAATGAATCTACTCTTTAACTTTACTTCTTTTGTAAGTTTTAGGTATAAAAAAGAAGTAATTCTATTAATATAAACATGCAGGACTCACCTTACAGGCCAAGTAAAGGAAATGAAACAACATATGAGGAAAGTTTTAATCAGTTATGGAGTATGTCCGGTGAAAGTTGTCCAATTGGGTCAATACCAATTAGAAAAACAACAAAGAATGATGTTTTAAGGGCAAATTCAGTTCGACGGTTTGGTCGGAAATTAAGAAGACCCATTAGACGAGATTCATCCGGAGGTGGTCACGAGGTAACTTCTTCTTCACCTCTTGTATCGTACGACTCGATCATGCGAGAGAATAATAATGTTTTCTTATGCTTTACTTTAACTTTTTTTTTTGTTCAATAAAGCATCTGATTCTCCAAAAAGTATACTATAAAGCATACAATAAAAAAAATGATTCGATCGAGATGGAGAAATTAAAGAGTCTTCGTTCAACTGATATTCTTGATATTGAAGATAAAGTGTGAACTTAGGTTATTTTTATGGTGTAAAATTAATTAATGGTACTTAGCTTAATAGAGTTTAAACTTACATGCAGCATGCGGTGGTGTTTGTAAATGGAGAACAATACTATGGAGCTAAAGCAAGCATTAACGTGTGGGCGCCACGTGTCACTGATGCTTATGAGTTTAGTTTATCTCAGATTTGGCTCATCTCTGGATCCTTTGGTCATGACCTAAACACCATTGAAGCTGGTTGGCAGGTACCATTCACTTTACACTTTACAAAATTATTTGCCACTAGTTTTCGAATAGAAAAAGAGAATATTTTGTCAATATATGTAATATTACCTACTAAACATCCGAGTAATAGTTAATCACTAGACAATATACATTGTTTATAAACATTTTTCGTCGGTTTAAGTGTGAATTCTTTTCATATGATTCTGAAACTTTCATCATATTAAACAGAAAAAGTTTTTTTTGTTAGTATTATAAGCACAAACGCCACAAAACAACAAAAGGATAATAGTTTTACCACATTCGTTTTGTGTTTGATGTTTACGTTTATATTTTATAAAAACACAAAGATTAGCTTTCGAATCAATCAGGAGCTTAATTAGTCAACCTTCTAATTTTCTAAACAGAGAACCGGCAGACAAATCAACTAGTAATATACAGTAATGAGTTGCAAAAGAAATGTGGTGGGGATATAGATAGGGTCCAATTATAATTAGGTTGGTGATTACTGATTACATAGCATTTTGATCCTTTTGCAGGTTAGTCCTGAACTATACGGAGATAATTATCCAAGATTCTTCACATATTGGACGGTAAGATCAATCACTACTTTTTTCAAACTTTTTGCTTGAATTATTTATTTAATATCATGAGGGAAAATAATATATTGAATTGAAAATTTGGAAAAGCAGACTGATGCATACCAAGCAACTGGGTGCTACAATTTACTCTGCTCTGGATTCGTACAAACCAACAATAAAATTGCAATTGGTGCAGCGATTTCCCCGAGGTCCTCTTATAATGGAAGACAGTTTGATATCGGTTTAATGATTTGGAAGGTCAGTCTTCATTTCCTTCCATTTATTTCCACACTTCTAACCATATTTTTATCATATTCAATTCATAAAGAAGGACTAAAAAATCCTGAAAACTTAAAATACTTGACACTTTGTACATACTTGATGATTTTGGTCAAACAACATGAAACAAATACTCATAGCATCATTTGTTGAAAATTATGGTAGAATCAAGTTGCAGTTGTACGTGCATTATGTTTTTGAATTTACCAATGAACTTCGATAAGTATTTAAATTAATTGGAATGTGTAATTTAGCGCATTAATAGGTGTTCTGTTCTTATTTTCTTTCTAGATACTATTAAGAACAAGAAGCTGCTGACCCAGAATAAAATTAAAAATAGTTGTGTCATTAATGCTTAGGCTATATGATTGCTTGAAACTTAAGATTTCTTTTAGATAAGTCCACCAAGACAAAACATTACATTTTTAAAGTACTGAGACCGACATATATAAAGTCAATAACGCACTTGATACGCTACGCAGATGTCTCATAAAATTTTTTAATCAACCGACACATTAAGCATGAGCTTATTCCACGAAATTATAAATTAGAGCAAATTGTCCAACCATTCTTTCATTGTTTGTTTAAATATATTAATATACAGTTTTCATCTACCTTATTGTAGTTTCACTTCAGAAAATTATTTTTGGGTTTTTGTGAAGAATTTATAGGTCTAACGACATATATCAATGTTACAATTTTGTCTATAGCTTAAGATATTTTTTGAACCATGAATATTATATATACTATAACTTAACAGAAAATCCAAAAAAAAGAAGATAAAATGATAGTGTATATAATATATCTATTATACGTCCTAGTAAACTACAAACATTTATTTAAATGTTATTTCTACCTAATTCATTTTCACATAAAATTTTGAAAACCAAATCATCATGGTGAGAATTTCAGCTGTAATTTGTACTTATAGACATAACTCACGTCACAAAAAAGAACTCACGTAACGTAATCATAATTTAAGGTAATACTATGACTCATCAATAAATGAATGAAAATCACCCCGAGGCAATGCTTAGTTATTACAACGTGTGCCACTGTAGGTACTTTGAATACCTATAACTCTTGGAGAAACAATAAAGAAAGCAACCAACCTCGAATTTCATAAACTGAACCAATAAAGGAAAGATCGCTTCAGCTTTTTTCAAAACATTGTTAATAAATAAAAAGGTTGGATTTGGTAAGAGCATTAAATTGTATATGAAATTGATGACAGAAACTTCACTGCTCCTGCAGTAAAAGCAAATCTTTAATGTACATCAACTAGAAACCTGTATGCGCAAATTTAGCTGACCTCTTTATGTATAACTAAAAATATGAAACATAAGTTTATTTGGTAACTCACATGAAGCTAGTTATAAAAATACATAATGATGGATATATAGTGTTTAACTAATTCTGTATCCATGCCGCAGAGCCATATGTTGGTTTTGATATAATAACAGGTTTTGAAAAATTCGATCGTTTGACTTACAGAAATCATCTATACTATACTTTTATTTTCTCTTGAAGCTAAATGTGCTATTGCCTATATTGTGGTCATTTTAAACTTAATGTAGGATCCAAAACATGGGCACTGGTGGCTTGAACTAGGGAATGGACTTCTTGTGGGATACTGGCCAGCTTTCTTGTTCAGTCACTTGAGGAGTCATGCAAGTATGGTACAATTTGGCGGCGAAGTTGTGAACAGCCGATCAAGCGGTGCTCACACCGGAACACAGATGGGAAGCGGCCATTTCGCAGATGAAGGGTTTGAGAAAGCTGCCTACTTTAGGAATTTACAAGTTGTTGACTGGGACAACAATCTCTTGCCTCTGAAGAATCTCCATGTCTTGGCCGATCACCCCGCTTGTTATGACATCAGACAAGGCAAAAACAATGTATGGGGGACTTATTTTTACTATGGAGGGCCTGGTCGGAACCCAAGGTGTCCTTGACTCACCCAAACAGAAATATAAAAAATATTTGATGTGAATTTATGTTATTTTTCTGTTACTAGATTTTTTATTTCTTCTTAGATTTTTTTTTTTTTGGTGTTTGTAAGGCTGTTACTAATAAAACAGTTTGTGGTTCTACTGTATTTTTTTGACGTGATGAAATAGATAACTTTTATATTTTTCTTTTAAAAAAATATCTATATTAATTTTAATTCGAAAGTTAAAAATTATATTTATGACAAATATTCAGTAGCTAGAGAGCTCACAAGAAGTTCTTTTGATTGCTCTAATTAGGAAACAAGGTTTTATACATTGTTATTTATTCCGACGGTTCTAGTAAACATGAAGATTTTAAAAGAGTAAAGGTAGAAATAGACATGGGAGTGTAGAAACAGAAGAAAAAGACACTGTTATATATCGGAATCAAACCAAGGAAGTGAGACAGATATGAAAATGACTTGGAGAATTGCTGATTCGGAAATGTTGGTATAGACTGGGGACGATAACGGTGGGTTTGAATTGAATATGTGGGAAAATCTTTGGGACCGTATGAATTTTTGAAAAAGCATATATTTGACATAAAAAATATTGTAACTTAGGCGGGCATCATACTTTTCAAACATATGTTTTCAGAATTGATATATGCATCAATGAAAGATAAATAATTTTACAAGTTTTCCATCCGTGTTGTATGGTAACAGATTTAACTATATAGTTTTCGGATCACACAACACAATTACTAAACAAAACAGTAATCTAATGATAAATACATTTTTGTAGATACTTTCACACATAAAAGATTAAAAAAAGGAAAATGAATGTAAATTACCCGATGGGATGGAGTAATTTAGGGAAGGAGAAACAATCAAGCTTGACCCAACTGTGATCACAGAGGAAAGGTTAATGATTCGTCCTTAATTAGATTCCACTTTGCCGTTTGTATCATTTTCTCTATCAGCATTTCTGTTAATAATTAAAACAGAAATTTCAAGCTATTAACAAAGATTCCATTTGTAATCACAAGACTAACATGCATTGATCTCAAGCCTAACTAACTACCTAGCACCTTAACCATCAATTTTTATAGACTAGGAATGTTAAGTACTCACTAAGTTCTTTCGGGAAATTTCATCAAACACCTTCTGCTTCCGAACTTGGCAAGACTAATCTAGCATTAAGACCACCTTGATAGTAATTAAGTATCTACTAAAACTAAGCTCTAAGCATCTCGAATCAACCAAGAAATACCCTAATCTACTAAAACTAAAAGATCAAAAGATACTTCTCAGTTCTCACTAATCACAACGAAAATACAAAGCATGGGAAAATGATATTTTCATACATTAACAATCTTCAAAGTGTGTTTACGTACCTGAACAAATTTGTAAGATTAATTTATACCCAAACCCAAAAAAATTTGAATTTCAAACCCAAACTTTACATTTGGTGTCTAATTCAAATTCGTAAATAACGGGTATTAGTCAACTGTTACGGTTATTAAGTCAAATGACACGTATTTGATGGTATGTCTTAAAACAACATAATTTTAAGTGTTGTAAAAATCAAGTCTCGAAATCACGACGTTTTCATGATAGTTGTCGATCAAATGGTAATGAGCTCCATAAATGAGTGAAACGTCGTAAATTCGAGACCTGATCATAATTTAGGTTCGAGACACCTATTAATGCACCAAACGTCGTAGGTTCGAAACATAATCATAATAAAATCAGGAGATAAACAAAAAAACTTTAAAAAAAAGAGACATTTTTTTTTGCATAAAACACAAAAAATCACATGCAAATTCTCTAAAAGAAAATGAAAATTCCAAACAGGTCTCAGATCCATATTTTTATTATGTTTAGGTTTAAAACAACTATATAAAAAAAGAATGCGATTCGGGTCGACCCGGGATAAACTGGGCGAAACTCGGAAAATAACAAAAGGAAATTAATTGTAATCGACCGCCTAATCGAACATTAGATTGATCATGTCTTCAAAGTAATCGATCTATCTGGCGGTGGCTTGTTTCCTTGCCTAAGATGCTGGCCATCCTCCAATCGAGCTCTTAATGGACCGGCTGGTCGATTGGAATCTTCTACTGCTCTAGCTCTTGATCGATCGATCACATGGTCGATGGCTTGCTTTTCTGTCAACTGCTCCGACATTTTGGTTTTTAAGGATGTTTCCAAATTAATTTACTTTCCGCTCCAAAATGATATATGTCCATTAAAACAGCCATAACTCTTGAGTCGCAGCTTTGATTGGCTTGAAATAACCTCTATTGGAAAGCGAACTCGATTTAACTTTTATCCTCTTGAGAACTTCTAAAATGGAAGAAACTTAATACTGACTTGATAAAAAATACAACAAAAATACCGGTGAATCACGTTAAAAAATATATTAAAAACATTGATAAAGCGGTAAATATGAATTATATCAATAACCGTTGTGCATATTTATTTTAACTAATTGATATAAGTTATTTATACAAGTGATAAACAACAAAATCAAAATTAATACAAATTAAACGACACAAATCCTTTAGTAAAAGGATAACATATGTAAAATAAATAATAATAATAATAATAATAAAGGATAAACATATACTAGATCATAACCCGTGCTGTATACAGCACGGGCATTAATATTTTTTATAAATTAAATTGTATATTTTGTTCGAATTACACAAGAAATAGTATAGTATAAAAATAATGTCATAATATTTTTCAATGTTTGTACTCTTTGCATATAATGCTGCATTAGATTGACTTTGTTTAAAAATGTTATTTTTATAATAAATACAACATATGTAATTTTAAGTAAATGTGTAAAATTTGTATACAAGTTGTTTTGGTAAGAAACATGTTTTCTTTGTATTAAAGGATATAATTTTTGGCTTAACTTAGAATTAGTCTTTATATAGTATTTTGGTTATATATGTGAACCTAATTGGGGCCTATATTAGATTATCTTTAATAGGGCTAACGAAAGAACGGACCCGATAACCAACCTAATACCC
>Ga0041059_1002462_pt1 | contig 13753 bp, 2 predicted proteins | sample AraColnosormetaG_FD_56232 | JGI IMG/M metagenome (GOLD analysis project Ga0041059, IMG submission 56232) | Arabidopsis roots microbial communities from North Carolina, USA - Col MF nosort | ecosystem: Host-associated > Plants > Roots > Unclassified | place: USA: North Carolina | collected 2013-09-02
CTCTCTCTCTCTCTCTCTCTCTCTCTCTCTTCAGTCTTGTTGCTTTCTGTCTCAATCTTCTAGGAGTTTTGTCATTTATTAACATGGCTACAAATTATTCAAAAATACCTAGATTAATATGCATAAGTTGGACGGTCCAATGTAGATACTAGATACATGGCTAAGTTTGACCAAAATGTGACAACTATGAACAATCAATAATTGCTAAGGTTTTTGAGTCTCTACTTCACAAGTTATTGTATATAAGATAAATCTTTCATATAATCTCTACCAAATCTTGCTTGTTTCTTTAGAATTGGAAATAGAGACAAGAAGTTGGATAAGAGAGAAAATGGGGGAGAGAGAGAGATTTATGAAATGAATCCGACCAAAACTGAGAAGGGAAAGAGCAAGTGTTAAAGGAGAGTCCCTACCTCCAATATGAGGACGAGCTCCAAATTGCGTGCGTAGGAAAAAGGAGGAGTCGTGTCTAATGCTGCATCTCTACTCGTGTGTGTTTTGTTTTGTGGGTCTCTCTTCTCTCTCTATCTTTTGTCTCTTCTTTTCATTTCTTGAGTCTCTCCCTAACCTTCTAATTATTAGCTTCTCTTTGTTCCCTCTTGCACTCGTGGCCTTATTCTAGCCTCTCCCTTTACATAACACGGCTCACACACGCTCACATTTCCTTTTCTTTTTTCTACTTTTAAAACGATAGATCAATTTATTAATCTTGAGTTTAACCATTTCTTTGTTTAGCTTGCATGTCGACTTTGTTGCCTTTTTAGTTAATCATTCCACTTTTAGTTGCATCTTTCACGTCTGCTTTGTTTATGATTTGATATTATAATTAGACTTAAGAAAAACTTTAAAACTCTCTTTAGTTTTCTTCTTCTTAGCTTAGTGTGTATTCTCGGCCGCATGTCTATTTAGTTTGTACAAATTTAGTAGTTTTGGATTTGACTCTTGTAGTAATGCAACTACAAACACATTTTACTGCGCATTTGCCGTTTATCAATTCAGGATTTAAATCCAGAGTCATGATACTCTATTTCTTTTTTTTTGGTTTAAATGATACTCTCTTTCTAATATCAACAAACCAAACTTTCAACCATTAGTCTATTAAGGATGCTTTAACTCGAAAAATTAACATGCAGTAAAGTTTTAATGACTCCCAGCTACATTCATAAATTTATTCTCAATCCATGATTCGTTGATTATTAAAACTTTTACAGTTACAAATGTACTTTATTTTGCATGTGAGTATAACAACGTCATATTTAACATCTTCTTTGACTAGTTTTATATGATTTATAGTAGCTAAAAAAAGCTTGATTGAGTTATTATATTACACATGAGTATTGGACTAGTGGTGAGTATTAGACCCCTCCAAAAGAACGCGTAGTCGAGCCTATCCGAAAATTTGATCGAATTCAATTATTTAGTTATAACGAGAACTTACCCCAAAATTTGATCAAATTCGATTATTTAGTTATAACGAGAACAGTTATGAGTTTCGATCTAGAATTCCTTTGATTAACCACCTTGATTAACTATGATAGTGAAATAGTTGTGTTCATCATCTAAACCTTGGGTTTGTTGTGCGACTTATACCTAATTTGTCTATAAAAACTAGCCTTCTATGATGTTTGTTTAACGTAGTTTTTTTTCTACAGAAAAGGACGGGTTACGACTTACGAATGCGGAAATAAAATGTTTATAAACTATTTTTGGAATAGACCACTGTAGATTCACAACGTCTAAGTGTGGTTAGGACTACAAGGCTACAAGCTGATAAAGTCTCAGACACTAACTTTCATGGGGTCTCGCTCTCTAATCAAAACTATTGTGGATAGATTCTTATCGAAGAAAAATGCATTATTCGAATCTGTCATTAAGTTGACAATACGTGTATATATTTCCAGACTTACATGCAATGAACAGTTTTATTTATTTATTTTATATACACTGAAACAGCAGGATTAGATGGGGTTGCAATGGTTTTGTGTTGGTAGCGAGACGAAAACGACAGCGTTTTTGTTCTGGAGAGCGATACGGAAAGTAACATGACAGGACAGTTGAGAGGAAACTCATCGTTTTCTCTTAAGTGAACAGTTAAGTTTGTTCCCTTTTTTCTTTTGCTTTAATATTTGGGGTCATAGATCTGTCTCTTTTACCCCATTTACTCTTTATAGCAACACATCCATCATATCCAACTCTTGTCGGTTACTTACTTCCACATTAACCATGCTTTGCTTTTATTTTACCATGCTTTCAATTCATTTCTTACGATGAATCTAGCTACGAGGGGTGGGTGGGCATATTAGCCACATTACCGTTTTGATTCGATCAAACTTTTGAATATCCGAAACTATGAGTGTGGATTACAAGTTGTTATACAAACAAAAACGCTATCGCTATTCGCTAGATCTAACTTTGGACGAGTGAGCTCTTTCACGCTTCCCTGGTTTTCTTGCCTGAGCCCTGGGTTTAGATTGTCGTGAGACATTTCGGTTCCTATCTACCGTTGGTGTTAAAGGGAGAACTGCGAGGAGCAACGTAATCAACTCCATTGGTTATTTTCCCCGGGAGAACACCTATAGCCCCAATAGAAAAATTGAATTCGGTAGCCAATCTGGTTCAAAATATATTTAACAGTATTGTTATTTAGATCAAAACCTATGTCATCTGTTTTTTTTGTTCATGATAGTTTCAAGAAAAATTTCTACAAATTTAATGTTTTTATAAAAATCAAATCATGGTAATATATCGATTTGTTTTAAAATATATTCATCCAATATCTTAACATAGGTTGTATATTGAAATTTTACGGCTATATATGTATGTCGACAGCCACATTCAAACAGACATTAAATGTAGTAATAGATATACGTTGGTAGTCCTACCAAATACTCATATAGTTAGTATATTTAATTTTAATTATGTCATTAAAACCACAATTTGAAAAGGTAGATTATGATGTGAAAATGAATAGCTGATATAAAGAATTTTGGTTTTTATTTTATATAATAATGATTTCATAAGACCACACATCGTTTATTGTTGTTCGAATATTCTTAAAATTTTATATTCTGCAGTTTACATTACAATACTATTCAGGCACATGGTTTTCTACTAATAATGAGTTAAACCTACTTTGAGCTGAAAACAAATCCAAGACTTGTTAAATGTCAACACTTGGAAGAAATTTGCTCCGAAAATCTTTATAGTTTCCATATTAAACAATGGTTTTGCATATATTAGTGAACTTATATTAAATTCATAACAAAACTTTTTGTGTGGTTTTAATCAACTTCAACACTTATTACATGTACAACTAGTACAAGTAACGATCATTTATATAAATTATTTTCAGGATTTTAGAAGAGAAAAAAGAAAGAAAAGTGAAAACTGTTGACGAGAGATAGAGTTGAGATTTATGCAAGAAAAAAAATAGAAATGATGTAAGAAAGAAATGTGGATCTCAATGATGTTGCTGTGTGTTGGCTGGCATATTAAACCATCACCATCTTCATGTGCATCTATACGTCACTCTTCACCTCTCTATCCAATTATTTCAATCTCCTCATTTTATTTTCATCTTTATCTTATACTAACGTAGATATATTGCAAAAGAGAACTTCGAAAGTTTCTCTTTTATAATATTTTTTCGGTCTTAAAATCTCTGTTTTTATTTTTCAGTTATGTTCGATTTATGTATACAATATGAATATATTACCATTCCTATGAAGAAAAAAAGAGATGAGCTAGATTTTATGTAAAGGGTTTGGTACGATTTTTTTTAATCTTTTCGAAAAAGAGAGGGAGACAAAGAATAATAAAGAAAGAGACACAAAAGTATACATTCACAAAATGAGAGGACTTTGCTGAAAGTTTGTTACAAAAGAGACAAAAGCTTAACAATTAAAAAAAGAAACACCAATTAGCAACTTAACAAATGAAGATCTTATACTTATAAAATCAAGACTTTAATCATACATTAAAGAAAAAGAAGTAAAGTCTAAGAATCTAAACCAAGTGGTTCCCATTGAGGAACTCTCTTACTGAAGAACCTCCCAATAACTCTGGAATCAAGAATCTCAAGAGCTCCTCCAGATTTAACACATCTTGGAGTCTTATACTGATTCAAAGATGATCCTTGTGAGACACAAAAATCCATTAACGAATCAAACGTGCCCAAACTCACCACTCTTATCTCCAATGGCCCAATCGACTTGTCCCTGTTCCTGCATCTCCTGTAGACGTAATCCAAACAATCCTCAACCTCAGAGCAACAATCCTCCATTGTCTTGTCGTCAAGCTTTGGTGGGTCATTGCTGTGACGTGGCTTTAGCTCCCAGAAGAGCACGTAATGCCCTGGGATTGATGACGTGTCTGCGTAGCTTGTGTACTCCGTGAGCAAGAGGCTTGAAGGATGTTGAAGATGGTTTAGTTTAGCTTGTGTCACTGCGTTTAGTAGATCTTCTTCGCTCGTTTTGTCAGTGTCGATGCTTAGTACAACGTTTCTTCGCTGCACGAAACGGAATTGAGGCGCTTTGTTGTGGAAACCCGTCACTTTTAGAATATCGCCTACTCTGTATCTGTACAAACCTATTGACAAAAACATATGTAACAGGTCACTTGTGCTACAAGTTACTATCCGTTTTAGGAATCCACATCAGACCTAGATTGTGTTCGTATAGAGAGTCACTGACCTGTGAATGTAGTGATGACGATTTCGTAGTATTGACCGACTTCGACATTAACAAGATTGACGATGAGATCTTCCTTGAGAGCATCATCATCATCATCGGTGTTGGAGTGAGTTGCAAAGTGAATCTCTTCGTGGGATTTGTCGTCGACGGGCAAGAACTCGAAGTAAGCCATGTTAGGAAGAAGCGTGTAGGAAACATCGGCAGGATCACACAACGGATTAAGGTTGATACCAAAGTAACACTCAGAGGAAGCATACATCGTTGAAACCAACGGTAAACCTCCGCTATAAAACTCTAGTGTCGGAATGTATTGAGCCATCGAACCAGTCACAATCACCTCAACATATTTAGCCTTAGGCCATATCCTCCTCAAGATTCCTTCCCACGACTTTTCAGCGCACTCACTCTCAATTTCATCAGCCAATTCTTGATTTGGGCCATTAAGGATCGACAAGACCGAGTCTCTGCAGGATGAGTCAGTGATCCAGCTAGTGACAGTACCGGTTCTAATGTCAGCGCAAAGCTCTTTGTAATGATCCTCCAAGAACTTGACTGCTCGAAGAAAGGCAGAGGCAAAGACAGCTCCGACTCTTAGGACATGAGATCGCTGTACTAGACCGCAGAGAAGCTGACAGTACATGCTCTGCTTGCTGTCTTGACAAAGAATGGTCTGGTCAGGGCTAGTGTAGACGTTGTACTTGTTGAATGGTCTGTTTCTGAAATGTTGACTTTTGTAGTAGCTGGTCAAAACAGGACGGGCCATTAGACCTGACGGAGTCTTGATCTCTGGTTTTATGAATAGAAGATACATCCCTTTTCCCTCATCTAGCCCATCCACATATCTGCAATTTCAAATATGTAAACACAATCCAATCTATCAAAAAAAAATTCCTTCACTGTTTTAATCTTTTGACTAAAGAAAACAGATATAATTGATTTATTTTTGCCCTCTCATGAGTGTAACTAGGATCCTACATATTCAATCTGCAAGGTGTTTTGTAGCAAAGAGAAGCCAAATATATTTCCTAAATGTTTTAAGCCCAATAAGAGAGCTGGTTACGTATATTGTTTCTGTTGGATGCTACAAAAATTATTATATACTATTGTGTTTTTTATTTTCTTAAGAAATATTTCTGTATTTCTCTTTTTTTTTTTATTTTGGAATGAGAATGAATTTAAGAGATATTAATGCACAAAACAAAAAAATTAATTACGTAAATTAAGATTGAAGTAATAAAAACTCATTTATTACTTGTTCATGATAGGCACAAGCATGCTGTAGAAAAATGTCTTCCTTTCCAATTCTTCAGCTGTAGAAGGCATCAACTTCGGCTTTCCTGCAGAAGTCCCCGAACTGCATCCAATATTAACTCAAAGAAATTACTAATAAGTATAACGAAAATTCTTAAGAGAACAGTATATAACGATAGTTTTTGTAGAATTTGGTGAAAAAATATGTTTACCTAGTGAGGAGTTCTGTGATGGGCTGAGCAGAGACGATATCAGATGATTCTCCATCAGCGATTCGTTGAATGAAAGGCTTTACGTCGTCATAATTCACCACAGGGACTTTGTTTTTGAAGCTTTGTTGATTCTTGTCGGCTTCTCCGTCCAGAAATGCTCGGAGATATTGAGTTCCAGAGTTTTGAGAGAGTATTTGGTGAAGAACTTGTTGTTGGATAGCCTCTGCATTTGTTGTCAGATCCTCGAGAAGCTTGAGACCAGCCTCTGTATCATTTGGGTCGTAACTTGGTATCATTGTCTGAAAGCAGACACAAACAAAGCTTTAAGTTTGTGTTGCAATGATGAGGTACCTTCAACAGAAATAGAGAAAGAAGAGTTTTATTTTATTTTTGTTGTTTAGAGAATCACTTCTTCTCTGTTCTTGAAGGTTGGTTTTTGGTGGTATGAGGAGAAGGATGAGAAATGGTTATATAATAAATTGGCAAATGATGAAATAATTATTAGAAAATATATATTTGGGAGGTCCTACAACACACATGGCCTTGTCTAGTTAGAAAGAAGCTATTGTTGGTCAATATTACCTGTGCAGGCTTTCCCTATAATTTTATATGTTATTTTTTGTTTAATATCATATTTGTTTATATGCTGTTTAATCCTCCAATCAAGCTCTTTCTTTATGATCCGTTGAATAATATCAATCCAATCATATTCACAAGATTTGCATATGTCTGCCAAAAGATATACTCACTTGGTCTTCACTATACTCATCTAATATTGCCTCTTAGCTAGATTTTATTTAGGAACTCGTTGAAACCTTTATGAACTCACATGCAAATTTTTCAAATAAAGTTTATACTAAAAAGAAGTATATGATAGCTTAAGTTAACAAATTCTTTATATATGTGGCTATGGAATTTTCTTTAAGAACTTTTTATATATCCCTTAAATTCATTTGCATATTGTTCTTAAAACCTGTATATTTGCATTGCTGTGAAATACTAAACAACTCTTAGTTATTCAAATTCCATTGACATATATGTTAGTTTAAATCTGCCTATTTATATTAACCTCATTTACATGCGATAATTGGGCTCCATATAGTAATTAAATAATCTCAAGTTTGACTTATGGCAATCAAGATTAAGAGAGAGAAGGATTGTTAAGATTGTTAAATCTCTTGGATATTATAAAGTCATCATCTTGGTGATGCAGATCCAAATGCATATGATAGGGTCGTTACGTTGATATACATATAATATAAATAGACCAATTGACTAACTAACCATAAATGATGATAATTACAACATAAAATAACATGCATCAGCTTAATTCCATCAAGAAAACTTTAAAAGACATGGAACAGTTGAATTAGGTTAATGTATATGTCTTGTGTGACGAGGAAACAGATGTGAACAGAGAGAAAAGAGGCCTGAGAGGGTTTGGAGAAGATGATCTTTTTCTCGTGAACAAATTTCATTCAAATACGCTATGTCATACACTTTAGGCATGTTTCGTCAATTCCTTTGCTTTAGGCTTTTTATATTGCTTAGTTTATTTTGGTTTAGTCATTTAATGATAAAACTAAAATAAATCTTTTCCTTGACAATTAAGTTGATTTAATTAAACATCTCGATTTAGTTATTTTATTCCACGTATTTGTTTATAATTCATGATTATACCATTCTACTAAATAATTAATAATCAATTTAAAATAACATATATATGAAAATAATAGTGATAATTTATCCCAAAAAAATGATGGTGAGAATCTCGTTTCAGATTTATTAAACAAGGGGCTGAAACATCTACCAGATTTTAAACTAGAGTTTTAATTTTCTTTTTGAAACGTAACAACCCAAATCATGTAAATCTTTTTTTTTCTGAAGGGATGTTATATATTCCTTTTGGTCCCTGAAAAAGCATACATAGATTCTCAACCTTACGATAAATCATATATGTCTTATGTTTCACACGTTAATGGTCTTAATCCCATTGATTGTCTTCATTAAATAATATAAAAACATAAAATTTATAGTTTATATATATTTCATATTTTCAAGAAAAGTATTCTGAACTATAGAGTGATAATACTAGTTGAGTATAATTGGATTTTTTAAGCTGCGCAGTTGATAATCCTTGTAAGAATTGTTTTGGAAATAAATTTGAAATATTAAAACTATTTCACTCACACACATGCGAGAGAGAGACTAGTAAAAGTTGGCATATTTCCTTTCACAAATACATAGACCGGTCCACAATGTTTGGGAGAGATACAGGACATGCGCAATCTATAAGACCGACCCATCAACTTTAAAAGACATGCACTCTTTTTGAATATTTTCTAACCTTACTATTTCTGTTTTAAAAGTAATGAATTCTTGAAATGTTGTTTTGTGATAATATTTTCCTGATACGTAACGCCCATATTTTCTTCTATTATGTTATTTTAGGCAAACCATCCGAAATCCTAGTTAGATAAAAAGAACTTTCGCAAAACCTTTGAATGATGTATCATCTGATGTGTTTCATCCTGGTTCGTGGAACAATAAGCCCACATATATTTTGATTGGTCATTCCCGTAAAAGAATTTATTAACAGGATTTTTTTTTAATATATTTTTATATTTTTGTTAAAAGGCTTAAATACTTTTATATTGTTCATCATCTAATTCTTCACTCAAAATATATGTCAACGGGATTCTAAGCATATCCATTGGAAACTACAGTCATGGACTTATGCTAGAAGTTAAAGGATCAAAAGTTGGTTGTAGCATAAGTCATATATATACACCCATAAAAGTATGTTAACAGTTCGAAAGTCAACAATAAACTTAAGCCTAAAACGCTAAGGTTAATATAAGATTCGGGTTTCAAATACAGTATAATTGAAAGGGTTAGTGATAATAATTGGCATACAGTGGTTAAGAACCATATACGTACTGTGAATTTGACGTTTAAATTCGAGACTATATGGTTGACCCAAACAAATCTAGAGACTATGTAGAATATGTTGTAGTTGCTGTTTGAGAGTTTTAAGAGATTGCAACACATGCGGACATGCCACTAGGATACCAAAGTCCTGGATCATGTAACAGCTTAAGTTTTCTATCTAATGTAAACTAATGCATGTTGTTTATATTAAATGTGTTATGTAGTTCATATATTGAAAAATAAGAGAGAATAATAGTGTATACTGTATAGACATGGCAAAGGAAAAAAAAATCAGTAGTGTAATAAGACAAACAAAAAATAGGTCAAAGTTACGAGCTTTGCATTTATTGCTCTTTTGGTGGACTACTTCAAACCAATACGCACAACACAATTACTACTTCTCATGGACTGAGATAACATTTTTAAATTCATATTAAATCGCGCATGACGTGAATTAATTACTACTCCTGAATCACGACAAAACCATAAGAGAAAATAAATTAAAAAGAAAATTTCAGATAAATGGCAATAAGAGAAACAGAAAAAATACAATAAAAATTAGGAATATGATATGAGATTATAATCTAGTAATATGAGTATTGATTTCGATTTACTCAAGTTAAAAAATATTATTCGGTCTATTAACGTAGGGTTACATAAGATTAAAATTTAGAGATTAATTACCGAAACAAGACTTACATGTGAGTCTCACATTTCAAGAGTAGTTAGTTTACCCACAAGTCTCCAAAAATCAAGTGTATAGCTTATATGTTGGATGGTTATAGCTAAATCTGATTTCTAGTGTTCTACTAATTAGGATTTGTGATGTAACATGTGACTTCTGTTGACAAGAAAAATAAGTTAATGATCACAGACTTCATAGTGTTCGAAATATTTGGCAAAGCTAATGACTTGTCAAATTTAAATTACGTATCTTACACACTCAGCTCTTATAAATGATTCAACGTACGTTTGATGTACAAGTGAGACTTTAAATAAATTTGCCAGCTTCCTTGAAGAGAATATAACTTTAATTCTCTCGTTTAGTTAGAACATTTTTTAAAAAAAAATAACGGATTTTGAAAATTAGTGAAAAATAAACTGTGGAATTCCCATATTATTGTTTTTCTTAGTGTTATAACTTGGTCAGTCCAAACAGTATAAATTATTTTTATTTATTTATCTATCTATAGCAATATAAAATCCTTCGTGTGTACATACACCTCAATTAAATTAATTTTAATCACACATTTAACATAACAATTTTTAGCTGACCATAACATGTAAGATGTAGCCTAGTCATTTATACTAGTTGCGTCATTGCATAACAATCCGAGTTTAAATCTAAATCTAGAAAGATATATATATATATATATATATATAATGTTAAATCCATCAAGATTTTCGCATTCTTTACTTATATAGCTTTAATTATTCCTAATATTATACTTATGGAGAGAAATACAAAATCAAAAGTGAAAACTTCTATTGAGTAGGCAACGTAAATGACTGGTGTACCACATAAACAAAGTGGTATGCGTTGCTTGGAATAGAAGAGACTATGATCATATCTAGTATTAATTAATAGCAATAAGCACATCACCGATCCCAAAGTGAATAGAACTAGTTTTGTGTAAAGAGTTGTTTGGTTTTTGGTAAACGCCTTGAAACCGAAAAGAAACTAGTATTAATTAAATTGTTGATTAGGACATTTGTTCAGGGATTTGCTTAGATATGGTCTTTAGAGGTCTTTTATTGCTCAGATTAACATAAAGTGAAATGCAAAAGCAAGTGTCTCTATGAGGGCACATGTAGTCTTGAAATAAGGAGAGAAAATAGGAGGGAAAAATGGTGCTTAACAAAGTATATATTAGTAAAGTGTTAAAATATTCAACTTTTTCAATTTTGAGGCAAATATCTTTTAGCCTAGGGTTTCTTTTAGTAATCATGTAAATAATGACATAAAAACTCTAAATCACCTTTATATATTCATCAAACTCCACAAAGATTAAATGATAAAATCAGAACATTTCTATTCCTGAGATACATCACGTACTACGGAGGGTTTCACCTTTCCGCACCTCCCCAAAAACAAGCTTTTGTCTTGGCACCAGTCCAAATCGAGTTAGTCTGGCCTTTCGAATAGAGACTCGATAAATGATACACAACGATTTTAAGTCATTTTGAAAAAACAAAAAATAAAGTACTCATGGTCGTGTGCTCAATTTGAAAAACATCATTATAGCCAAATTCAGCACATTGATAAGATAACTCCCAATAAAAGACGAGAGATACGAACTATTGGTAACTATGCATGAGGAACATATGAGGTTCACATGAATATATGTTTGTTGTACCAATTTAGTTTGTTTTGCATTGTATATAAGTGGAAATTGTAGAAATTTCTCATTACGATGAGTGACATAAATCTTTAAGTCTACTAGCTAATAAAATATGAACACTCTATCTTGGTGGAAGCTCAATCAAAACCACCCCGATTATATCATCTTATTTTACCAAGGCACCAAAAGAGTCCAACAAAATCCTACACTTTCAACTTGATGCACTCTAACATAATCGCTCAGCCACAATTGTCAACCTTGTGTAGACAAATTATTCCACAATTACCAACTTGTGTAAATAATTATTAATAAATTTACCAAACATCGGAGGATCTATTATTTCTTTTCTTTGATGTGTTACCTAATTGGCTGATCATTCCAATTACATAGCTTTGTTGGTCTATGTCCAATATCGGCTTTCTTATTATGCATGCTTTAGTTACAAAAGAAGAAGAAGAAGAAGCTGATTTATGCACATAACTGAATAATGGATATAGCTATAGACTTAAAAATGTAATCCCCATGAAAGGTAAATGTTTATGCTTTAAAGTATGGGCAAATGTTGAAGATAATGTTAAGTACATATATATATCTTCGATTTTACTCAATTGGCTGGGTCCAGTTATGTTTCTTTGTTGGTCAAAGCCATGTATCACACTTAAGTCACAAGTTTGTGATTTATGTCCTAATTAGTCGGTAATACTAACAACCGGCTCTCACTTTAATACTTATTAAAATCTGTAGAACCTCCGGATAAATCTAACACTAAATATGTTTTTTTTTTCTTATGACACTTGATCCAAGTGGGTTCAAACACTAAACTAATTCAATCGGGTCAAACATAGTTCCGACAACTAGACTTTAAAAAATGTTGCATTAATGCAGAAACCAATAATTTTTCTTAGGGCGTAGTGACCAATAATTAGTTGATCAATGTTTTTTAAAAAATGTGGCATAAGTTTAAGGTTATTTAGTCGTTTGCCCATGCGCTCCATCATGGAAAGATAAAGAAAAAAGGTAAAAACTTATAGTTTTTTTCTTTAATTAAAATCGTATTATTACTTTGTCTTCTAACAAGACGAAAATCACAATTAAATAGTAATCTAGAATTAGGGTGCATGTGAAAGAAATATAATTTGGTTGACGAGATGTAATAGAACATGTTGTTTCGGTTGGCCTTTAAACATCTCAAAACCACAAACGAATATATAAACATTACATAATTAGACAAAACCATAACATAGATTACTCTATTTGTCAGAGCTTACGTTTTGTCATTATGCAAAAGAGTTAGGCAAGAGGACTTTTTCAGCACTCTAGACTTTCTCGGGAGTGATTTAACTTGTTGGACTCGGAACATAGTAAAACTACGAAACTATTTGGATCCAATGAAACTGCTTTCTTTCTTTTTATAATAAAATATTAGAAATGAACTGAAGTTCTACACAATCACACAAACTAAGAGACGAAACCATCCAGATTTTCAAGCTCGTCGTCTAACTGTATAATTAGTCGTAAAACTCCACAAACTATCCTCATCAGTTATCATATTCAAAAAAATAACAACTATCCTAATCATGTCTAAACGTGATCGTGTTATATGTATGCATGTTTTGCTAGAATTGGAAAAAAACACAATCTGGTGATTTTGAAAACTAACGTTAGGGTATTGGAAAACTTCTAAAGCCACACAAAAAAGAAAGAGAAATCTCCTTCTTGTCAACTGTCTAATCGCAACAATTATATTTAGATAAACATCCACACATCGCGATCACATTTTTATGTCAAAGTTTAAGTGTACTTTCTTTCGTCTAATGAAATTTATCAAAAAGAGATGAAATTACATATGTCAGCTATAATTATATTTTTAGAAAACAAAAAAAATATAAATAAAAATCGCTAAACCGAAGTTTTTACCAATTAAAATTTAATCCTATCACCGATATCTTTTCCTAGAACAGAAATTATGTTGATATGATATTTATGAAAGTCGCAAATCTGACCGAAAACTTCTAGTCTTCACGTTTCTTTTGATATTTGATAGACTGTTGAACATAGCATATAATTACGTAGAAAAAAAAAGGTGCAAATAGTTGCATGTAGATAAATGATTGGAAAAAATTAATCTGAACAAAAAATTGGACATTATTCTGCTCATTCCTCTACAAAATAGTAGATGAACTAGATTTTAACCCGCGATATACCGCGGGACAATTTATTTTTTTAAAGTAATATATATTAAAACTTGTAAATTTTAATTTTATAAAATATTTATATTTTACAGTTTATAATTGTTATTAAGTAACGCTATACCACGAATCCATGA
>Ga0041059_1002463_pt1 | contig 13750 bp, 6 predicted proteins | sample AraColnosormetaG_FD_56232 | JGI IMG/M metagenome (GOLD analysis project Ga0041059, IMG submission 56232) | Arabidopsis roots microbial communities from North Carolina, USA - Col MF nosort | ecosystem: Host-associated > Plants > Roots > Unclassified | place: USA: North Carolina | collected 2013-09-02
AAAATATATATATATATATATATATATATATATATATATATATATTACTAACCATGTATTTGTGGGAAATAAAATTTATACAGCTATATGTCTATAACCAATCAACCCTAGGCGAAATGTAGAATGAAACAAACCCATATCAATTGAAGTAAACGACATGATATTAGTGTGTTTATGTGATATTGGCAAACTAAACGAAAATGTTTTTCAAGGAAAAGGATATAAAGAGTACTTGTGGTCAAGCAAGTTTTTCGATAAGTAAATGGACCTACCGGTTAGGGTGATTGGAGACATGAACCGATGGGCTTAAAAGTTCTTACGACTTAAGACTTAATTAATTTAACCTCTTTTCATTGGATCACAACTTCATGGTCTAGACAATTTGATGCGCCTTGTATTTATTTATTCATTAGGGAGATAATTAAATAACAACTTGTTTTGTTATTTGTTTCCCTCGATTCTTCTTACTCTTTTCACTTAACCATATGAGTTCACGAGGACCATGACCTTACCTTCTTAAACGAAACATCACCCTGCCTAAAAGAAAAGAATGCTTTCGATTTTTCAAAATCATTACCATATCTCCACTTTTGGGGACTTCAAGTCTTAAACCGTAAAACATCTTTAAGATTTTCTTAAGTGTTAATTTACTTTACCACCACACATATATCGAACATGATTACAGTAAATTAAAACCGGTATAGTTAGTAAACTTAAATTTGCGCGAGAGAGCATATAAAGAGATGAGGGAGATATGGAGATTGTGAAGGAAAATATAAGGCTTTCTTTTTGCCACCGGTCGTTGTCGCGATGTCTTTGCGCCGAAGAGGGCCAACGTTAACATCTAAACTGTTTTTTCTTTTGGTAAATATGTCTTTAGAGTTTTAAGTGACAGATCTTTTTTTTCGACCCATCTTATCAATCTTTTTTAGATACATATGAATGTCTATCCTTGCCAAATTTGCTAATCACCCGTGCTTTTCATCGTGACATTAAATTCAAACCTAAGCCTAAGTCTACAATTCATCATAGTAGTCAGTGTGCTAATGTATAAAAAATTTAACGTTAATATATATCAAATACTCTAATATTTGATTAAAATGAAACATTGAAAAGGCAAACCGACATACTCATTTTTATATTATTGTAGTTAGTAGCATGTGATTTGAGTCCATACCATCCATTTTTCCTTGTTCGTTTTATTATCAACTTTGGTTGTCTTAAAGTTTCTTCTAAAATCATTCGGTCTTTGCTATAATATTGTAAATGTGATCTTTTCCCCATATGTAGAAAGTAGCAAGTTTGATATATACAACACTTAAAGGCAAGAAAATAAAACTCAAATGAAACAATGGGAATCAATTAGCGGGAGAAAAGAATTAATTGTCAGTACTTACATAGACCATTGTAAGTGACAATATAGAGGATGTAGCTCAACAACCAAGTAATGGATATATAAACTCAAACTATTTAGTAGCATATATTCATATGCAGATGTAAATAGAGGGATCCACTGATGGACAAATTCCCTAAGAAAACTGTTAATCGAGAGCTTGTGTAGTTTCAACTTTTAATGGTAATAAATGAATGGGAGAAAAGTCTCATATTAATCATTTATGTGCATACAAAAGCATGTGGTGAAAGCTGGAAATAGTGCTGAAAAATTCAATCCCAACATTTGATCTAGTGATAAACTATTTTACTCACCCAAATGAATAGGATGAAACATTTGGATAGATAAAGACATAAAGACCAATAACACTATTTGAAAATACATGCATTGTACCCTAGAGGAAATCTTTTGGTCTTAAAAAAGGAGTAAAGAGAGAAGACACGAAACTCAATTTGTCAAGGCTTCTATCAATCGCAAGAGATTTTTTTGCCCTAGTTTTAATTAGTGGGTTTCTTTTAATAGTTACCTCTCAATAAAGTTAAAGAGATAAGGATAAAGTCAACAGTACTTCTAGATAATTTTGTGTATGCACAACCGATCGATTTCGAGATCAATAATTGTCACGACAAGAGATAGAACTAAGATGTAGACATTAAGCTTTTGATGGTGACGATGCTAGAAGTGGTGTGGTAGGTATAATTGTGGTAAATATGGTAAATATGTTAGGTCTAATCGAAAAGATATATATCATCAAAAATATTGGATGGTAAATGTTAAAACAAGGATAAATTATTGGTGCATGCCGTAAAATGATGATAAAAATTGTTCAAACTTGTTGTTTATATATTAAAGGCTGTAAGAACAAAGAGAATGGGACTTTTACTATTAAAAAGTTAATATTATCTTCTTCTTTTCGTAACTAGACCATAAGACCAGATATTTTTCCATATCTCATTTTTGTAGTTAATTTAACCGTCAACAAACAAAAAGTTAGAGATCGGGAGCTAAATTGATGCACATGCTAATGTATGTAGTCCCCTTAAAATATGAGAACAATAATACAACAATGTCATTACTACGGGACAAAAGGTTATTCAAAAAAAGGTTACTCAAATTGTAAAATAGCTACTTAAATCTTTTAACAAAAAGAAAGCTGCCACAGATTACTTTTCTAGCTATTGTAATTGGTAAGATTCTTAAATATAACGGTATAATTGTATCAATGATAATGCATGACGAAGTGATGGTAAAATTATTAAAACCGCGGTAAGTTGTGGAATTATATCGTGTATGTTTTACGGATCTTATCAGTAAACATCATCGATGAAATGATTTTAATACAAAGAAACAAAGATATGGCATGGTGTGATGATAATGCATGAGGAAGTGACGCATCGCATGGGAATCATGCTTTTAGAGAAAGTTTAAAAATCAAATCAAAACTTTATTTATTTGTTCGCGATTTTGTTTTCTTACCTTTCCGTCCTTTAATATTGTCCTTCCCTTCGTTACCAAATTTCAAAAGACAATTGATGTTATGCTTTTATCATTTCAAAGTTTTGTTGATTTTGTCATTTCATTTCTCACTCGTTTTGCCACTGTCTTTGTGCTAAGACCGTACGATCTCGTCGTACAATATATTCAAGAACATATTCATTCACTTTGATGTTTCTAATTAAAACAATTTGGAATATAGCTGGAAATAAAAAAACGAACATACACTAAAAGTCAAAAGTCTGAATGGTTAAATGGAAATAGATGAAATTTCTAACTTTAGCCTGCCAAATTTGTATGGCCGAAAAACATCTATGTCACTTCAAAATTATTTACGTTGAATACATAAGATGATCTTGAAAAAAGTAATGAACATGGATTATATTTTTTTTTAGGAAATATTAATTTAAGAAAAATATTAATTTAAAAGCAAGAAATACAATAAATAAGCCAAGTAATTGGCTGATTTCCTTCAATAATTTTGCAAGTTAATTAAGGCCTAAATGTGGAGTCACAAATTTGGTGCTGGAATCAGTGTTATATTTATGAATTGTTTTACAAAATACCACTTTATGGCCGATTATCAAAATCTATTGTTAAATATATCACACAAAATTGACATATATGTATCGAGAGAAAAGAAGAAAACTCCATGATTCATGTCACTACATATTGATTCCATCCACATAAAAAGATGAGAAATAGAGATTTAAAACACAATCTCCAAAGCCCTTTTCGACTGGCAAAGAGAAGCAACACTTTCTCATGTGTTTTTTTTTGAATCCTCGCCACCCAATCAATTTTCAGTCGTCTCCACTTTAATTCCTTTTTTATAATTTTGTTTACTTCCCTTTTAATTCGAACTAATCATAATAGTTTAACCTCTTCATAAGATACGGTGCTGCCTTCACGTTACACTACATGTATTTTATAGATTATGCGTGGTTTTTAAAAGTTTATTGTTTGTGTTGGATCCCGAAATTTATAGTGTAAATCGAACATCCACATTTATATACGGTGTATTTGTATTTATTCGTATAGAGTGGTAATGAGAATTTTTTCCAGGTCTTTCCATACTACTTGTCATAATTAATGATGAATTTTGTAATGAAATTAATTATTCTTGGAAATGAATGCGAGACATGAGAGTCAATTATCTTGGAAAAAAATGGGAAATACTATGAGATTGTTACATCTTCTAGGTATAGATAGTGCTTATTCTCTCGAATAAACCTGGAGCATCGTAGTTTTTAACTACACATCTACAATAGTTTGTACACATACACATAAACAAAATTTTGATGAGTTGACCAACGTCTTGAGACCATCATAAATTTGGAATTTAACTTCTATTCAGTTTTGGATGGTTCGATGAATTGTCCAATAATTGACCTGTGAAACAATTATTTACCGGAAAACTTGCCCCTTTCTCACTTCCAAGAGATGCTAGAGGAACCGGATAGTTAATGGTGATTTAAGAAAAATTAGTGTGTACACAAGTTGCGACTAGCTAGGGTTTTGAGTTTCGACTACATCAGGGGATCGTTAAACACGGGCAATTAGGGACCACATCATTGGTTTCCACGAACTAAATTGATACTAATGAAAAATGAAATAAGCAACAATAACGCAAATATCCTATGTGCTGTTCCCTGGAAGTAAACCATAAAGCCATCTTTCAACATTCAACCATCCACATGCACGTTGTGACACCATCATTATAAGCTATTCAAAAATCCAAAAACTAATTAATAACATAGATTATCAGCTTTAGTTATCTGTTTTCATTCCTTTTTAGTTTTAAGTTTTCAGAAAAATTAGTTTGCATGTATGCAACGTATATGGACGTAGGTGTGAACAGATACAAACTCAGATATATTACTGTATACAGTCTACTGCTTACTAGCTTTTTTTTCTTTCTAATTACTACGTACTAGTTTTTCTTGCTTTAGCAAAATATCACGTGCAAAGTATATGATTATAGGTTTAGGTCGAATATTACATGCATGGATGAGATTTAATTTTAATATTTATAAACATGAACCACTTTCATTATTCCTTACAAGAACTTTTTTCCGTCCTCTACAAATAACTAGTTAGGCTCTGTTCGTTTCATCAGTCAAATGGATCATCTGGATGGAGATGAGTTTTGATGTTCGTTTAGTGCAAAAAACGGTTCATTCAGATTATCTATTTGGATGAGTTTGAAAATTTAGGCTAAATTTTGAAACTCATTTGGCTAAACTTAATTGGATCATTTGGATGGAGATGATTCAGTCAAAATTAATAAATGACAAAAATACCCTAATTATTTAATTGATTATTTAGATGTATTTTTAGATAAAAACAAATAGACTTAAATCTTATTTTCTAATTATTTTTTAAAAAAATAAAAATTAAATTTTCCGCTAAAACCGCAAAATCAAAATTTTCCGATAAAACTGTAAAATTCCGTTTTCCCGCTAAAACAGTAAAAAAACGTTTTTCCGCCAAAACCGCAAATCGTTTTTTCCCGCCAAAACTGTAAATTTTCGTTTCCCGCCAAAACCGCAAAAACACGTTTTCCCGTCAAACCCGCAAAATCGTGTTTTCCCGCCAAAACCGCAAAATCACGTTTTCCCGCCAAAACCGCAAAAATCACGTTTTCTCACCGAAACCGTAAAATCAATTTTCCCCGCAAAAATCGTAAAATCACGTTTTCTCGCCAAAAACGTAAAATTACGTTTTTCCGCCAAAAACGTAAAATTCTGTTTTCCGCCAAACCGTAAAATCGAGTTTTCCCGTCAAAACTGTAAAATCACGTTTTCCCGCCAAAACCGTAAAATAAATTCATAAATGTAAAAAACTATTATTTAAAATTTATTTACTTTTAAATATATTTTAGATTAAGAATTAAAATTAATATGTTTACAAGTAATAATAAAAATATAATTAGATGAAAGCATTGATATTTTAGGTATTTGTATTATTACAAATCATTTGGATGAAGATAGAGATAAGCAAACGAACAACATCTCATTCGGATGGTCCAGTTAAATGAACCTACTAAAAATGAAACGAACAAGAGTCGAATGAATCATCTAGATGAACATGTTGAATGAATCAGTTGGATAGATCTGTCAAATGGAGAAACGAACAGGGCTTTACAAGAAAATTGCTCACCCGACATATTACTTACCACTATCATTGGGTCATTTTATTCATCTCAACTCCTCCTTTTGTACTTGTTTTACATGTGTTAATGTCTTTTCAAAAATCATTTAAGTTTTGGCTCGTAAGTTTTATCCGTGGTATAGGTTTACAATTATTATTTTTTGACAAAATCTATTAAAAAAAGAAAAAAAAAAAAATTTGTTCGAAAATAAGATAAGAGTCAATGGTCAAAGATTTGCAATGATCTGTCGGTGCCTCACGTAGCCTTTCCGTATAATATAGCACAACAAAAACTCTTGTGTTGTAGTGAGCAAACGTACGTATAGAGGGTCAGAACCACTAAGTACATACATAAAAGGTCCAGAAAACGCCCTCACACTACTTTGAGATAATGAAAGAGTTCGGTCCTACCTTCCCTCTCGGTGCACCCGCTTCCACCTGATTTTCAGCCTATCATATGGGGAGCTCCCACGTGGCTTGACCGGATGTTCCGTGTCGAAAACAAAATTCTTAAAAACGATACAACCTCTTCTCCGTTGTATTAAATTTTGTTGTCATTCTTCAGATATTTTTAGCTATTTTCTTGGAATTTTCAGTGAATTTATGGATCATCCCCGGAAATAACGGAAACTGCGAGCCAAAAAATCAACAAAAGAATAGAAAATACGAGCTGAATTGTGACGTCATCTTGTGATGTTATTTACGAAGAGATTTTCAATTGCGAATTTTATAACTCAAAAAGTTAAGAATACTTTTTAACGAATCATTTACGAAAGGAAAATTAATTCTGGAATATTAGTATGAAGTTTGACAATTGAGAAAAAAAGTTTGACTACCTTGGAGAATATCACTCTTTCTGGTACGTCAAAAAAGTTACCTAAGTATTTGACTTCGAAATAAAAACACGGAAGTGAAAAATAAATATATCTACAAACACGAATAAAAGATTGTTACGCTATATGAGCGTCTACGTATATGTTACTTGTTAGGCACCGATCTCAAACCTAAAATGTAGATTATGCGCACCCCTGTATGTGTAGTACTTCAATTAGTCCTGATATATGTTTTTGAAACCTAACTTACAAATTTGATTGTGAAATTTTCTTTTTTACTGGTTTACATTTTCTAAACGTGTATTGATGAGCATACGTTAATATATATATATATATTTATCAGTGGCTTTGATTGATGTTGAGTTTTGAAAGATATTCCTCGGCTAAACATTGTTGCTTGTCGAATAAATTTGTGAATTACTTGTCAACGAAAGAATATATATACTTTCTCTGATAGGACAAGTAATTTTAAGTGTTGGTATAATTACATATGTATATATAATATAGATAAAGATATTATTTATTCTTTAGAAATACGGCTCACAAAACTCATAGTGTACATGGGATTGCAGATTTTCGTTAATCATTTATATTGTCATATAATTATCAATAGCTATTTTACAATTTTCTTAAAAAGTTAAAAAGAAAACCCATTAACAGCAGACGTTATCTTTATGTATAGCGTCTTTTACTTTTCCTCAGCATCTTCTTCTAGAATTTCCTTGCACTATATAGTAGAACATTCCAAAACGAACACTGAGATTGCATTCGAAATTAAACACTGAGAAATGAGAATTTAACTAGATAGACAAGAATATAAATTGGAAAGCAGATGACACTTTGACGGGAATCATATCTTTGCTATATATTACCATCTTGTTCTCGTATCTAATTCTGGTTAACAGCTATAGACTAAACTTTGAGCTCAAATATTACTATCCCCGATGTTATAATTCAGTAGTAACAAACAATGAAATATCGAGTTTACAATCTAAGACTTGCCATTATTCAAACAGAAAAAATTGTTTATCCAAAAGACTCAAATAAATTTTAAAAACAAATAAATTTTCGTCCTTATCACTTAATATGATTTTATACTTTTTTGGGTTTGTTTAAATAAAAACGTTAGAAAATTATTAAAATATGTGTTCACACGAAACAAAATGTTGAAAATATATACTCATTTGAATTTCATGGATGATCAAAATTAAACAAATTCAGCAAAAAAGTCGCATGAAAATAAACTACGTGAAGGCACCAAACTAGTAATGTAACACCAAGTACACGTGTCAACCAATCACTATCGAGTCCAGCTGTAATGGTCCCCATTTCTTGTCGCCACGATACATTGACCAAAAGCATTTCAAAATACCGCGAGAAATTCTAAGTGAACGCCGTTATTTGTGTGTACCGGGAAACGGAAGATAGTGTTAGCTTAGGGTTTTAGAAAAGGCTTTGTGGGAGTTTGCTGCCGGTATTTTGTGGGACAGCTCCGTTAGAAACTACTGCGGATTAACCGGGTATTGCCGGTTTTACGGTCCTGGTCAACCGGGTAAATCCCGTTATAAAATCTGTGCCCTCATTTATGCCCTTTTGTATCTCTCATAAGCTTATATGTTTGCATTTGATCGCTCTAATTGTCACATAGTATCAAACATTATTTTTCGTAATTAGGAAAAAATTAACTAATTTAAACCTGAAATTTTGAGTTGAAATCGAACTATTACATATCAAACTCGAATTTGAACCGAAACTCAATTTATCATAATTGAACTAAATAAGTCGAAATATATAGTAAATTTAAATTTTAACTAGACGTTCCACCTTGCAATTTTAGCAAAAATTACCAAAACATAATTCAATCTTAACCGAGGTTAGTAATGGATGTATCGTTTTAAGTTTATTTTTTCAAGTTAATTCGCTCTTAAACTTGAAAAAATCCTTTTCATTAAAACTTATTGCTCCCCGAATTCAAGATATGCAACATGATCATTTTTAATCAAATCTATACATTCTATTAATTGTTAATATGAACGATGGATACAACAATAACACTATGTTAACTATTATAATGCATCTCCTGTTACATGATCATTTCATTACCTTTTTTCTCTACAGCACATGATCATTTCCTTTAAAGAGAATAATTTAAGTTAAATCAGGGGGTAGAAAAAATTAATTCAACCATCAAATATATTTTATTAACTAAAATAAAGTGGGAGAATTCAAGAATACTATATAGTTTGAATGTCCTTAAACTATTAAACCTTTTTATTCAAGCCAGTACGGGTATTGACCAATATAGAAAACAAAATTATATAAATACCACTTTTTGTAATGAAACGAACTAAAATAAAATAAACGACATTATAAAGTAAATCAAATTAAACACGAATAGTAAGCCGTTCACTTAAATCCTGGATTTCAACATACTGTGAAATGACCGTTATACCCTTTGATATCTTCTTCACCCTCTTCCTCTTTCCCTCTATATATATGAACTCTTCCTCTTCCATTTTTCCTCACACCCTTAAAGCTTCAACAAAACCAGATCAAGCTTCTTTCACCATTTTCACTCTTCTTTAAGCTTTCTTTCTTAATTTCTCTCATTTCGAATTTTAAACACAAAACCTAAACGATGCCTGAGGCACCAAAGATCGCAGCTTTGGAGGTTTCTGATGAGAGCCTCGCTGAGAAGAACAAGAACAAACTCCAATTCATCGAAGACGTGACCACGAACGCAGATGATGTTCAGAGACGAGTTCTTGAAGAGATCCTTTCACGTAATGCTGATGTGGAGTATCTTAAACGACACGGGCTCGAAGGACGAACCGATCGTGAGACTTTCAAACATATCATGCCTGTCGTAACTTACGAAGATATTCAACCTGAGATCAACAGAATCGCCAATGGTGATAAGTCTCAAGTCCTCTGTTCTAACCCCATCTCTGAGTTCCTCACAAGGTTTGACCATTAATCTCTTTTTGTTCCTTTTCTCTTTCTTTTCATAATTGAGATCTTTAAAGTCTATCTCTATCATTCTCTCTGTTTTTTTTTGCTCTGTTTCATCACTTAGACTAAGACTTAAGATTCGAATCTATAATGGGTACTTAAAAAGGTTCTAACTTTCTCATCCATTCACTGTTAAAACCTTTATCCAAAAAGAAAATTTTTAATGGGTCTACTTTTATCTTTCATATATTCACAAAAGAATTATTGATATATGTCAACAGTTCTGGGACTTCTGGTGGAGAGAGGAAACTGATGCCAACAATCGAAGAGGAACTAGACAGAAGATCACTTCTCTACAGTCTCTTGATGCCTGTGATGGACCAGTTTGTTCCTGGTCTTGACAAAGGCAAAGGGATGTATTTTCTGTTTATCAAATCAGAATCCAAGACACCAGGTGGTCTCCCTGCTCGTCCTGTTTTAACCAGTTACTACAAATCCTCTCACTTCAAAAACAGACCTTATGATCCTTACACCAACTACACAAGTCCCAACCAAACCATCCTTTGTTCTGACTCTTACCAGAGCATGTACTCTCAAATGCTTTGTGGTTTATGCCAACACAAAGAGGTTCTTCGTGTTGGTGCTGTTTTTGCCTCTGGTTTCATTAGAGCCATCAAGTTTCTTGAGAAACATTGGCCTGAGCTAGCTCGTGACATTAGAACCGGTACTCTCAGTTCCGAGATAACCGATTCTTCGGTTCGTGAGGCGGTCGGGGAGATTCTTAAACCGGATCCTAAGCTTGCTGATTTCGTCGAATCTGAATGCAGGAAGACTTCTTGGCAAGGGATCATCACTAGGCTTTGGCCAAACACTAAGTATGTGGATGTGATTGTGACTGGAACAATGTCACAGTATATTCCAACTCTGGATTATTACAGCAATGGTTTGCCTCTTGTCTGCACAATGTATGCTTCTTCGGAGTGTTACTTCGGTGTGAATCTCAGGCCACTCTGCAAACCAAGTGAAGTCTCTTACACTCTCATACCGAACATGGCGTATTTCGAGTTCTTGCCTGTTCATAGGAACAGTGGAGTTACTAGCTCTATCAGTCTTCCAAAAGCACTCACTGAGAAAGAACAACAAGAGCTTGTTGATCTCGTCGATGTCAAGCTTGGTCAGGAGTACGAGCTTGTTGTCACCACCTATGCTGGTAAGAAAACCAACCACCTTTCATTGATTTGCTTTGGTTACCAAAAGATTGAATCTTTCCAACTAAAAGTGAGAATCTTCAATTCATTTGTTTACAAAAGATTGAATGTTGTGTTGTTTTGTGATTTTCTATGCAGGGCTTTACAGGTACAGAGTGGGTGATGTCCTAAGCGTGGCTGGTTTCAAGAACAATGCGCCTCAGTTCAGCTTCATATGCCGCAAGAACGTGGTCTTAAGCATTGACTCGGACAAAACCGATGAGGTTGAGCTTCAAAACGCAGTTAAAAACGCGGTAACACACCTTGTTCCGTTTGATGCTTCACTCTCCGAGTACACTAGCTATGCGGACACATCATCTATCCCGGGCCACTATGTCTTATTCTGGGAGCTCTGCTTGAACGGTAACACGCCAATTCCTCCCTCGGTCTTCGAGGATTGCTGTTTAACCATAGAGGAATCACTTAACAGTGTGTATAGACAAGGAAGGGTCAGTGATAAGTCCATTGGACCATTGGAGATCAAGATGGTCGAGTCAGGGACTTTCGATAAGCTCATGGATTATGCGATAAGCTTGGGTGCATCGATCAATCAGTACAAGACACCAAGGTGTGTGAAGTTTGCTCCGATCATTGAGCTTTTAAACTCTAGGGTTGTTGATAGTTACTTCAGCCCCAAGTGTCCTAAATGGTCCCCTGGTCACAAGCAATGGGGGAGTAACTAAAGAGGAAACTTTGGGGAAGAAGAAAGACTCTCTATGAAGTAGAAGGTTCTGTTTTGTAATCAAATGAATATCGAGAAAAGTGATAAATTATTATGTCTGTTTGTTCTAATTTAAATCTTAATTTAATTTTGCTTTACTGTTTTTGTTTTGAAATATGTTTAGATTCTAGTCATATGTACATAGCCGGTTTATGTTTCTCTAAGCGACTCTTTTAAGTTTCTCCAGCCTTTTAGAAGTTTTAATCCACTTTTTTTTACTTACTATTCTTGCAATTAGCTAGGGTTAAAGTTAAAAGGAACTTTACTTGTTCTATTATCTGCTTCAAAAAGCAAAATCATTAGAAAGCCATAATTTTCCCTGATTGAAATTCGTTTTTAATAGATTATACTCCGAGAGTTGAACAAGAATCATCCAAAGTTCAAGGATATAAAAAATGTTTATTTTTAGGCTTCAAGGAATATAATTTACTAGTTGATTAAATAATAGAGAGCATGTTGATCCGACATTTTATGTTTTGTATGCAATATAATAGTGTTATGCATTTTTCATACTATTATATAACACCACAACAAGTAATTAATCATTAACATCAGAAGTATCATAAATAAATAAATAAATAATTCTTGCTGCATTCTAATAGTTTTATTTTTTATTTTTTTAAAAAGATAGTTTATATATTGTTGATAGTATATGAACATACAGAACATCTCGGAAGTATCACAAATATGACATAAATTTTGCCAAGTTGTAAGAACAATTGTTCCCTGTGAGACCATCAGAGACCACAAAACTGGCCTGAAATTGTTCTTTACATGCAGCAGACTCAAATTTAAGTAAACAAAACAATTCAAAACTCTTAAAATGGCAAAAATGTTTACATGCAACTATGCAAGTAATAGTTTTTTTTCTTTTCTTTCAGAATTTAATATTATATTTCTGTGCTACAGGGAAACAAACAATACTCACAAGCACAATGGCTTCCGACATTATTCAGATTTCAGAGGAAACAGATGTTTTTAGTTAGAAATTACTCAAATGATTTTTATATTTATTTTCGAAGCATATCCTAATTAGCCGCTAGAAACCATTGTGTGATTATATTAGCCAATATCCCCATAAAGAATTTATTATTGAAGTTCGTAATTGATGAAATGTAGTACAAAGTTTTTCCCCAGAAGATATGAAAGGCCTTTTTATACAAGTACATTACGGCCACGACCAGTCTTTTTCTAGACTTATGTGTGCCTTATGTCTATTTTTCTGACTTCCGATTTCTTAATGTTATTTTTTAATATTCATAAATAATTTATATACATTTTTTTTTTGTGTGTGTGGGGTGAATAGTTTATATATAGCCAAACACGAAAAGGTTTTACAGAGGATTGTTTAATTTATAAAGAAGTAACAAAACAGATTTTAAAAGATGTACAAGTAAAGGAGACATATCTATTAGCTATTATCACCAATTTAATTAAGGAAGGCAGAGATTATAGACATCTATCTACATGATTCCAGTTGTTTTGATTTTGTTCTCACCAAAAACTTCAACTCTTTACCTAATATTGAAACCAATTTTTATTCACAATCATTTTCTTGGACGACAAAGAGAATGACAAGAACTTTCAATGATTTGGTACAACGAGAAAAATTGAAATGGCACAAAACCGAGTGTCGGTTCTTTGCTGGATTTGTCACGTGGCTATTCAGAGAATCGCTCAAATATACCAAACACGTGTGGCTAAAAATTTGTTTGACTTTTGGAGTTTTGACCGACCCCATAATGTACACCGCACGTGTGCTACATCAAAGCTTTGCTCCCTATCCGGGCTTACATGGTAGGCTCGTTATCTTGGCCCAGTAGTACTGTAGAAGTAAAACGACAGTGTTATGATGTATTCTGCATTTCGATTTTCATGTCTCCAGTTTTTTTTTTTTTTTTTTTTTTTTTTTTTTTTTTTTTTTTTTTTTTTTTTTTTTTTTTTTTTTTTTTTTTTT
>Ga0041059_1002464_pt1 | contig 13747 bp, 13 predicted proteins | sample AraColnosormetaG_FD_56232 | JGI IMG/M metagenome (GOLD analysis project Ga0041059, IMG submission 56232) | Arabidopsis roots microbial communities from North Carolina, USA - Col MF nosort | ecosystem: Host-associated > Plants > Roots > Unclassified | place: USA: North Carolina | collected...
TCTCTTTTTTTTTTTTTCCTTTAACACCAAAATAAAATAAAATAAATACATCAACTATAAAATCAAAATAACTCAAACAAAGAAATATATTCAAAGGATAATTTTTAACAAAAATATAATTTAAAAGACTTTAATTGGTAAGATTGCATAATAGCATAATAACATAATGATATAAGTTGCATAATAAAAATTCGTAAAATGAAAACTTGCAGAATGAAAAATCGTAGAATAAAATTATTTTTAAAATATGTTGGTTGATTTTATTTGGAAGAGAATATTATACGAGTTTCATTTCATTTTGCATATCAATTTATTTATTTTTACGATTGTACAATTTTTATATGTTAGGACTTTTGACATCTCATATATGTATGTAACATACATATAAAATACAAAAGTACTTGTCTACTACAGAAAATCAAAGAATAATTTTTTGGCAGATACATGCGAATACAATTTAGATTTCAAGAACAAAACTCTTACTAGCAAAGGATTCTTGACAAAATGTGATAGCTAGTCCCATGGAACAACAATGGAGGATAGACCGGTTTATATCATCAAAATCTTATCATAAGTCAAACGTGTGAGATGATGATTCATGGACAAGTGAAAATGAACTCTGACACGTAAAAGAACCAGAGTTTGTGAAAGTTTGGGAGGAATATTTCTTCAAAGGGTACTTCATCTTTAGTCGTCAACCAGATTACCACACTAAAGTGATATATTATGTCTCTATTTTTAATAATGTTAATATTGTAGACAACGAAAAAAAAGAAGCAAATTGGCATGGCTCAAACGTTACGTTAGCTCCTTCTTTACAGCTTTTTTTTTTCCTATTTTAATATCCCCAAAAAGATTTACTTACTAATACAGAAAAACATTAGTTGACCAACAAAATAAGTACATATTTATCCCAATTGTTTGGTTCGTAACCAAATTACAAAAACTAATTTCACCTAACGCTATAATATCAACCAAACCGGAACAAATTTTCTCCCTTAACCAAGTAATTAATTATTCGAATTAAGTCAAAATTTTTCATTTTATTTTATTCAAACCTACAGTTACATTTTTTCCTTTATTTCTCTCTCTTTCTTTTTCTACATAACAAAAATTATAATATCCCATCTGTTTTATTCCATAGTTTTATTTTTGTTTTCTCTTTCCATTTCTTGCCAAAACCCTAATTTCACCTTCACTTAAGAAATTTCTCCCCCAACTTAAACCACCCCCTTAGAAAAAATAAACAAAAAAAATTAGATCTTTCTTGTTTGCTTATAATATGTATGTTTTAGGTCGAATTTTCTGAAATTAAGATTCATTCCTCCATGGAAGAAGCTCTGTTTTTATTCTCTTTAGCTTAGCTTAGCTTCTACTGATCTGTTTTTGCTACAAAATCCCATCTTTTTCTTTAAAACTCTTTATCTCTGAATCTTGAGTTTCTTGTAGAAGAAGAAGCAATTTTGAATCTTTCGTAATCATAAAGATTCGTGGAGGATCTCTACTGATTTGTCGGAATCTCTCACTACAGAATCACTTGATCTTATGTCCGGATGGAGGAGAGAGAAGGAACCAACATCAACAACAACATCACTAGCAGTTTCGGCTTGAAGCAGCAACATGAAGCTGCTGCTTCTGATGGTGGTTACTCAATGGACCCACCACCAAGACCCGAAAACCCTAACCCGTTTTTAGTCCCACCCACTACTGTCCCCGCGGCCGCCACCGTAGCAGCAGCTGTTACTGAGAATGCGGCTACTCCGTTTAGCTTAACAATGCCGACGGAGAACACTTCAGCTGAGCAGCTGAAAAAGAAGAGAGGTAGGCCGAGAAAGTATAATCCCGATGGGACTCTTGTCGTGACTTTATCGCCGATGCCAATCTCGTCCTCTGTTCCGTTGACGTCGGAGTTTCCTCCAAGGAAACGAGGAAGAGGACGTGGCAAGTCTAATCGATGGCTCAAGAAGTCTCAAATGTTCCAATTCGATAGAAGTCCTGGTAAATATCTTTTTAGAACCTTCCTTTGATGTCTGTTAAAAGTTAGTAGTGTAACTGACATGGATCTATATGTGGGGTTGACTTGTACGATGTTGGAATAAGAAGAGAACTTTTTGTGTCAGAAGTCATAAGCTAGTGAAGAGAAAGGCTACGACTTTAGGGGAAGTAGATTAGAATATGCACATCACAACATTTCCCAAAAGCTCAGGGATTAGGAGAGAACAGCTTTAATTAAGTACAGTCTTGGTCTTGTGTTTGTCTTATAGATCAGTTACATCTTGTTTTAGTTTGATATTTGTCTGTCTTGTGTATATCTTAGTGTTTTGTTGTCTCAACTTTGATTTTTGACTTGTCTGGATTCAGTTGATACCAATTTGGCAGGTGTAGGAACTGCTGATTTTGTTGGTGCCAACTTTACACCTCATGTACTGATCGTCAACGCCGGAGAGGTATGTTTTTTTCTGAATGATCATATAGTCTTCAAATCGCTTACTATGATCAGTTATTAAGCTAAGCTGTTGACCTGTGGATTTGTGTAGGATGTGACGATGAAGATAATGACATTCTCTCAACAAGGATCTCGTGCTATCTGCATCCTTTCAGCTAATGGTCCCATCTCCAATGTTACGCTTCGTCAATCTATGACATCCGGTGGTACTCTAACTTATGAGGTCCACATGCTCTCTTCTATCATCCATCTTCTCCATTTTCATATATATATATAAAGAATGCATTCTCTGTATTTGGTTTCCTTCTAATGTTTTTTGTCTTATTGTGAGCAGGGTCGTTTTGAGATTCTCTCTTTGACGGGTTCGTTTATGCAAAATGACTCTGGAGGAACTCGAAGTAGAGCTGGTGGTATGAGTGTTTGCCTTGCAGGACCAGATGGTCGTGTCTTTGGTGGAGGACTCGCTGGTCTCTTTCTTGCTGCTGGTCCTGTCCAGGTTCGTTTAAGTTTCCAGATAGTATGTGGTCTCAGAACATGAGTTATATTTTGTGTCTGACATGGATTTATTACAGGTAATGGTAGGGACTTTTATAGCTGGTCAAGAGCAGTCACAGCTGGAGCTAGCAAAAGAAAGACGGCTAAGATTTGGGGCTCAACCATCTTCTATCTCCTTTAACATATCCGCAGAAGAACGGAAGGCGAGATTCGAGAGGCTTAACAAGTCTGTTGCTATTCCTGCACCAACCACTTCATACACGCATGTAAACACAACAAATGCGGTTCACAGTTACTATACAAACTCGGTTAACCATGTCAAGGATCCCTTCTCGTCTATCCCAGTAGGAGGAGGAGGAGGTGGAGAGGTAGGAGAAGAAGAGGGTGAAGAAGATGATGATGAATTAGAAGGTGAAGACGAAGAATTCGGAGGCGATAGCCAATCTGACAACGAGATTCCGAGCTGATGATGATCATACGGTTTCTTTTCGCGGATTTGTTAGGTTTGATGGATTTCAGATTTTGGTTGATTGTTTTTATTAACACAGAATGTTTAGAAGCTGCTATCTTTAGGTTCCCATCCTCTTGTGATTGTTGTAGTATCCTTGTTAGAAACAAACTTACTGTTGCAAAACTCTCCTTCAAGAAAGTTTTCACTTTGCTTTACCAATTTACATTGTCACTATTTCAAATAGATATGTATTTCTCTCAAATGATGCATCAAAATCGGTGATTAGTGAGTGGTTTAGTGGTAGGAACTTCCCACTAACTCTCATGTAACTTTTTTTGTCACCCACTAACTCTCATGTTAGTTAGTTTTTTGGTTTCATTCTCTATATATATTGCAGAATGTTAGATATGTGTGACATTTATAATAACTTGAGAGAAGTTTCTAGAAAGAAAAGGTTTTGAAAAAAAGTTAACCGAAAGGGCATTTTCATGGTGTTAAGTGAGTGATGTTTGTTTTTGTTTTATTTCTCAAATTCTACCTCAGATTTTCGATGACTTCTTGACAAGTTATATCACTAAACCAAGATAAGGTATAAATTATTTTGATTTTATTGCGTTTGTATTTAATAGCTTACATTGGTATACTTGACTTTGAATTTGGTTCTGGCATGTTTGTGTCACTAGTCATCGTGGTTGAAGAAAATGTTAAGTTTCTTTTTTTTCAACTTAAAATCTATCAAAAATATTTCATTTTTATGATTTTAGTAGCATAGATCTATATGGTAATTGTTGGAAAAAAATATACTTTGAAAACATATGATAATTTTAGTATATGTTAACCTTTCAAAAATATAATATTTTATTTAACACGTCTCGAGCTAACAACTTTGAAAACCAATATTTATATAGTAAGTTAAGTTTTCAGCCTCTTACTTCTCTAGAATATGAGACTTTTTAAATTCTTCCCACAATTAAATATATTATACCAAATGTATAATTATTTTTGTTGACACGTCTAACAATCATGTGGTTTAGTAACTTTAAAAACTAAATTTTATATGATAAGATAAGTTTTTTTTTTTCTTATAATATGAAAATTGACTTTTCAAATTCTTTCCATATGTTAATATGTTATACTTGTAAATATGGTTAATCTCATTGAACATTTTATTTGGTTAGTAACTTTCAATATCAAAGTTTATATAGTAAGAGAAGTTTTCACCTTTTTTTATTTATACAGAAAATGTGAAATGACTTTTCAAATTCCTTCCACATTTCAGTATGTTATACTAAAAGTATAGTTAATACGCCAGTTAAAGTTTCAATTAATGAAAATATCAATATGATCTAATTAGAAAAGGGCCAAAACTGTAATTTTTGTATGTTTTGACTGGTAGAGCTAACAGAGAAAATTACTTTTACAGAGAGTTTTTGGTCTATAAAGAGAGCTTGCATGGCTTCTTCACTACACTTCAATCGTTATCACTTCTAAACAAAACCCAAAGAAGATGCACAACTCTCTAACTTCTAATCAGAGTGGGGCTACTAGTCCGACGGTTTTCTCCGGCGAGTTCGCCGATGACGTCGACTGGTCCGATGAAAACTGGCCGGAACTAGAGTTCCGTTCAGCGGAGGACGAAGCTTGGTACGCCGTAGAATTTTCTGACATCTGTGACGCTTTGTGGATCAGCTTCAACGGCTTCTCTTATGAGCACGACGAGTTTTATCCAGCTGACGATTTCAAAAACTCCGACGAGATTCAAGAATTCGAAGAGAGGTTTCGAGCTTGTTCCGAGCAGATGCAAGACATCGAATGTCCCAAGGTCCATGAAGGCACCCAGGTCTGCGCCACGTTTCCTTCCGTCACCGAAGAAGTCAAGTTCTACGACGCTATCGTCGTTACGGTGAGTTCTAGAAATTAATCCCGGTTTAGTGTTTGAAATCTCAACTCCGGTTTGAGTAATACGGTTTTTGTGTATATAGGTGGAGAGGACGAAGCATGAACGAGACGAGGAAGGGAACGAAATTTGTGGATGTGATTTCAAACTTTTCTGGAAACAAGGTCCTTGGATTAACCAAGTGACTACTGCGAAAGTTGGAGATATTTGTCTCAGAGCAAAGGATAATCGAATAAATCCAAAAGTGGTTTCGTTCTTGAAAGAAGCTAGAAGGAAGCTTCATGGAGAAACATGTAATCAAGGTAATTTATTACACTTATCTTTCTTTTGTCTTATGATTAAAAACTTACTATGTAACGGATTAGTGTATATGTGTGAAACAGGGGAAGAGACAGAGTGGCAAAAGATTCTTGAGAAGGTGAATTCTGCTATTCAAAACAACTTAAGCGTTGATGGATGATTATGTTATGTTGCTTAGTGTGTTGCAAAAAAAAAACTGAATACTCTAGTTTGGGGAAGTCTCTTAGTTCATGCCTATCACTCCTTGTTTTTTTTTTTCTTGTTGTTGAAGTCCTTGGTCTGAAATATATATGCTTGATTTAATTGTGTTGATGAACATCACATAAGGTTTTGTAAACAGAGGCATAATTGATAATTACATTTGCAAACTCTAAAGTTCACAATCATAGTCCATCAAATACTTAGGAGCCGAACATCAAAAATGAGAAATTCCAATTCTAAAAACATTAAGATATCAGAAACCAGAGGCCCGCCGTAGAGATTGCCATTGCGACGGAGAATAATGGTGACGTATGGTGGATCATCAATGTTACAAAAATAAAAAAATAAAAACGGGTCAAAAGGTCAGAAATAACAGTAAAAAAGAACTTGCAGAACAAGAAATAGGTCAAAGTCTTTCTGACGGTACAAAAATGACAAATTCGTCACGGTGATGATGGTGACGTAACTGTACCTGAGAGTAGAGAGACCTTGATTAGAGACTAGTGAGAGAGACTTTCCACAAATGAATCATTGAATACTAACTAATGAAGAAGAAACTATAATCACTTTATTTACACCAAAAAAAAGGGGTATTATTTACATTATTCAATTGAACGGATTCACGAGTCGGGGTTGTCGTTGCTATAAAATCTGGCTTAAAGTTGATTGGCCCCTTTTTGGGTTCAAGTCCATCTACTATGTAAACAGCATTTGTATGATTCCAATTTTTGGTTTTTAAGCAAGTGTAAAATAGGCCAACAAAAGCTATCTGGAAGAGGAAATCTGGGAAACAAATGCTATGGTCTTATCACTTGAAACACAAATCCATTTTTCAAAAAGATTCAAGTGTTAAAAAGGAAAGAAACAATCTTTTGCAGCTACAACACCATTCAGAAACCCCTCATCAGAGATTCTATGAATTCAGGGCAGTTTTATTGAACATTAATCAGTTCGACATCAAAAGTCAGCCAAGAATTAGGAGGAATCTGGCCACCAGCACCCTTCACACCATACCTGGGAGCCAAACAATATTATCATCCCATTAAAAAGGTTTAACAAAACATTGCTAATTCAAAATAACATAAATCAAAATGAGTTTACTTACCCCATTGATGGAGGAATTGTAAGCTTCCTTTTGTCACCAACGCGCATGCCTGTGGAATTCAAAAACTTGAGATGAATACAACACGATTCACTTTTTGAACAAAGTTATAAGTAAAAAAACAGTAAGAAATTAAGATATATACCATTAACTCCAACATCCCATCCCTTAATGACTGATCCAATACCTACACGTTACAATAAGAACATAAAGTATCACTTACACCAGCAATACACTGTAATTCTCAACCAATTTCCCAAGCTATTATCTTTGAATCTAGTTATAATACCAACCTAGACGAAACTTAAATGGTGATTTTCCAATGTTGGAATCGAAAATCTTCCCATTCTTCTGAAGTTTTCCAATATAGCGCACAGAAACCTGCACTCAGAGACAATAGAATGAGCTCCAAAAAGATTTGGGAAAACACACAAATACATTGATGCACTCTAATAGGATTTTGGATTCAAACCAAGTTCACAAAGACAATTAGCCAGAGTTAACCACAACTTAAGGGTTTGAGTGTTTGTAGGTTTTACAAGCCATTAGTTTGTTCACTTCCTATTTAATGTATATTCTTTGGTGCTCTTAGGTCTAAGTCTAACAAGGTATTACTTTGCTCACTTTCTATCTAGTGTCAATTCTTTCAACACCCACATTCTTATCACACTACCACCTTGTTGCATAATCTATATGAGATTGCAGTAACCATATGATATTATGTGTGCAATTTATGACTTTAAGTGTGCATACCGTTTTTCCAGGATCAGCTCTCTTGCCGTTGGGTTTTCCCATGCTCAACTCTTCAACAATGAGCCCATTTGGGTATGTCCGTACTTGAGAAGACTTGGAGTCCGCTGGGGTTTGCTTCTCAACAGTACCAGAAATTTCTGCAGCTTCGTCACTTGGTTTCTTCTTTTTCTTATTTTTAGTTTTCTTCTCAGCAGATTTATCTGGGGTCTTGGAGCTTTCACTCCTGCAATAATACCATAAAAAAGCACAGACTTTTGTTAGGAGAAAAAGTTTGAAAGAACCGCTGTATACTCATAAGCGTTTTTTACTTTGTGATCTATGTGAGTAATAATTCAAATACTTACTTACTGATATTTCACAAATGACATAAACACAATCTGTTATCACCAAAAAAGTTCTCAAATCAAGAAATAAGAGTTCTCACATGGCATTGTTTGCAGTTCCATCTTGAGCTTTTGTGTTTGAAGAAATTTGGCTAATATCCTGCTTCTTCAGAACATTTCCCGTCTGAACTTGTCCAGCTTCCTCATTTAAGACATTTTCCCCTTTCTTCTTCTCTTTCTGATTTTTCTTCTTTTTACTCTTGTTTGCACTGGAACAGATTTTAGAAACAACTTCGTATCCCCACGATATATAAAATATGTGAACTCTGTCCTCAGAGTCAATAGAGAGCAAAGAGAGTAGTACCTTTCTTGTCCATCATCTTGCTCAGCAGCCTTGGCCTTCCGTTTCTTGTTACTACCTTGTTCGTCATTATCTACAACCATCTTCTCACCTGACGCATTCTCTACTTCAGATGATTTTCCTTTAGGAATAGGTAAACCGTCTTCGTCTTCATCTTCGCTTTCCAAAACTGGAACATGGGCACCCTCTATGGCAACGATTTGTTTCTTTGCATTCTCACCTTCGCTAGCTTGACTCTTCTTCTTGGTTTGTTTTGCCTTATTATCTTTGGCAGGTTTCTCTTCATCTTCTATCTCCTCAATTATAACTAGCAAAGATATCATTCAGATTAGTTTTAACAGAACAAGGAAAGATCAATCATATAAACTATTAACACAAATGTAGAACAGGATCAGCACCAAGGAGACACACTTGTACAAAAGCTTAAATTTACGGACATACATTTGAAAAGTCTTTTATCAATATCTTTTTGAAACCTTCTAGTTATAAGACAAGAGTGACGAATCAAGCAATCACACTAAGCTAAAATGGAAGTACTAAGATGCAATCTGATAAGGATCTCTGTAAGAAAAAGTACCTCCACTCTTTGGGGCAGCAGCATTCCGATACCTTTCAAGATTGCTATCAAGGAAGTCTTCAAATTCATCCAATTGCTCATCCTCTTCACTATCATATTCACACGAATCGTCTTCCTCAGACTCACCAACATCAATACCATCTCTATAATATAGTCGCAATGAAAACATTAAGATTTCTAAACAGATGGAATAATAGAAAAACAAGAAAGCATTATTTGCTAAAGTAAACTAGTAACAATGAAAGGATACGAATCATCTTCATCATGCTCATAATCATCTTCATCGTCCTGATAATACTCCAAGAATCCAGACAAGTGGATACTTCTGTCACCAGTCACGGTGAATTCCACTGGCTCATCATCATCGTCAAACTCAAGATTCAGAGGGCAACATTCGATTTTGTTTGGCAACAATGAACACAAAGCAATAGGAGCCTTGTCTCCTATTGAACACTGAATCACACTCTTTTCTTTGCTCAAACCCGTACCTAGAGTTGCCTGAATGATGGCAAAACATACATACATCAATAGATATATCAAACATATTCAGATTCCAAAACTAGACTACACAAATATACAATTCATATCCCAAATCAGCTCGAAGGAACAAGAGTATAGTACCTGGGTCACGTGAATCTTTCCTTGTTCATTTTTTGGATTATAAGCTTGAGGCTTCCCAGGTTTCACTTCAAGTCCTGCATATGTTAACAACACAAAATCAGAACCTAGGAATCATGCTCCGGGAAAATCAAAGAAAACACTGAGCAGAGAAAACTAACCCCAGAATCCCATTTTCTCAGCTAGGTTACTCCTTGGAATCGAAGCGGCAACTTTGTTTCTACAGACTAAAACCCTAATCGAAGGTTTTTAGCAGACGAGCTTTATATCGAGATTAAAGCGGTTTCGAGAAATTTCGACAATTTGTGCAACCGCGCTCTCAGTTTGGGCCTTAACAGACTTTGAAATTCAATGAAGCCCCAATGAAGCCCCAATGAAGCCCATATATTGGTCTGTCATAAATCGTAAAGTAAATGGTATTGTCAAGATACTCTTCATATTTGATAACATTTAATTTGTGTTCATTATTTTACTAGAGTTAATTTGAAAAAAAAATCTATAATTTTCTCTCATGTAAACGCAAATTCAGAAATTTTGTTTTAAATAAAACAATATGAGACCTATCTTTCAACAAAACAATACAATATTGAGACCTAAACACACTGTACAATGACGTGAGTTTCTATCTTTCTTGTCAAAATCTGAAGTAAGTGTACAAAGTAATGTCTTTTTGTTGTATGTAACCAAGTTAGTTAAGTGTTTGTATCTCTTGTTACCAAGGAACGAAGAGATTTCCACTTGATTTCTCCATAATTCTACCATCGCTTAGGTCTGACCCTGAGAGTGAGCCAGCCTCGAGTTGGCTCTCTGAAGAATACAGCGGAGAGGCAAAGCTCGATCGTTACAGTTGTATACCGGAACAGCGGTGAAAAGTTTAGTTGTTGTTTAGGTAATTTTGTGAAACCAAGTATTTTCTTGTTAAGCTAATTGTTATGATGATCTCCATCTTCTTCGTAGTTGAACGGTAACGGGACAGTTTTGAACGCCCTGTATCTCCCAACGTTGTTCAAATGCTCATTCTCCAGCCTAATCAACAATTACATTTCATTAGTTTTGTGTAGATTCATGCATGAAAACACCATCTTCTCAGTCTCGGAGCTTACCTAAAGAAGTTCCAGATACCTCTGCGTATGATCTCAAGGCAAGCCATAAGCGCGACCATAGTTTCTCTATGCAAGAAAGAGAATTTCAGATCCAAAACTGTTTGCAACCACACTAACCTCAACAAAACATTCAGGACCTGCCAAGTACATGAAGCAACAATCTTCACCATATATGTATAAAGAAAAAACAAAAACAGAGGTTATTGCTGTTTTCTGTTTGCTCTCACCATTGCAGCGTAGTACACGGTTTTGTGAGGAACAAGAAGCTTGTCTCTCAAGAAACTATTCTTACATCCTCTTTGAAGCAATCCCCAGTCAAGAACAATGTCCCAGTAAGTTCCGTAAAACGTTGCAACTCCTGAGAAAACCCAAGCTGTGATATTCCAGTTGCTTCCTCGGTTTAGAGTATAAGCTGTTCTAAGAGAAGCAGCAACGATGGTCAAAAGGTATTTGATGCCATTGTAGCCATGACTCAGATCTCTGTCTTCCACCATTCTTCGGATGCACTGAAGAAACCGTAACCAGTAAGGTATAACGGCGACGATGAAGTAGAATGTTCTGAATCCAATATTTGATGTGCAGGTGTTTCGTCGTCTATATCTGAAATCTCCAAAACCATAGTAGCATATGTAGAACTCTAGACTCCTCAGTGCTTGAACCTAGCATTGATTGTTTAAATCAGAAATCATCGATCAAAATAAGTATGAAGCTATCTTATCGAGTATAGATTTTCTCGAACCTGGCTTGTTAGTTGATCTCCCAAGAAAAAGTCCGGAAGATGCACCTGCAAAAATGGAAGACATTCTTCTTAACATTTCTGTTTATGCTTCAGATGAATGGAGAGGAGGATATGTTGTTGGTACCGCGTAAAATGGTGCAGCAATGCAGCGGAACAGAACCGAGAGGAAGAAGAATCGGCTTGACCGATACAAAATGTTAAAGGGGCAGAGAACAATGATAATCACTAACTGCAATATGCAGAGAAACGAGTCTTACTAAAAACAAAGATTGAGTTGTGTAAAATGTACTGAGAAATAGAGAGAGATAGAAGGAACTTACTACGAGAAGAAAGAGGGGGATAAGTTCGGTGACTAATCTGTAATCTTTTGTTTGAGCATCCATTTCCATGTCAAGGTTTAATAAGACAGCACATAAAGAAAGTGTACCAAGACCAAAGCTGAGAAGTAGAACATGTCTATAACCAAGTTCAGTGCCTTGTTTGAATCCAAAGATGAAGGAGTAATTCACACGGTATCGCCTCCAGAAGTAGATATTAGCAGCGTACACGTCCATGTGCAAAACTACAAACCCAAAAAACCTGCAAATGAAATGTATATATCTCAAGAATATTACACAGAGACAGAGATAGTGTGTTTGGTTTATATTTGGTCGTTTTACTGACCTGTAAAGAGGGAACATTGTTTCCATATAAGTTCTTTGTCCCGGTGTACCCATGATATTACGAGCATGGATGATCAAACCCAGAGCTACAATGAGAGAAATACCACAGCCGAAAAAGAAGCCTAAAACAAAACAAAAAACAGAACAAAATGATGAATTACTCTTGAAAATACATGTCAAAAGATTGGTTATTGTAGTGTTGATATATATACCGGTGGAAAACGTTATAAGATGACGTTCTTTATTTATTTTTGGTCTTAAATGGCTCATCCCTTCCCTCCGATTTGAATTGGAGAAATGTTCAATGAAAATAGATTCAACCTTTAGCAACAACTTATGAACCTGCACATGTTTAAAGCTTCAAACTAAAGTTTCATGTTTCGATTTTCCTAGATAGAAGAAGGATACTTACTTCTTCGGAGCTACTGAGGAAAGATTTATCGACCATCTCCATATACAGTTTCGCAGCATTTCTTTTGGCTATCTAAAGAGTAGAGCATATATATTAAACTAGAGTAAATGCTGTAAAAGCTTGTCAAAATTATCAACAGAAATTAAGTACCTTATCATACTTCTTCATGATCTTGGAAACAGCGGAAGCGTTCAAGAAGCTGTAGTTTTTAAGATGTCGAAGCTTCTGATAAAACTCAATGAACGCTACCTGAAGTCGCTTTTCCACTTCCTTGAGATTATCTCTTGTGAATTTGAGCTCGTCCTGCTTATGGACCTTGAGTATAGTTTTAATTGCGGACAGAGGAGTTATTTCTCGAGTTTTGTTCATCCTGATGCGCTCAAGAATACTCTCATTCGATGTATCTTCGTTCCTCATAAGATCAGCTAACGCCACATCTGATTAACCAAAACATAATAAAGATTCATACTTTTCAGTCTTCACAGGCCAAAATTGAAACCAAAACAGAACATGAGAAACTCACTTACTGTGTTCTGTACACTTTGAAGATGATCCAACCTCAGAAGCTGAGCCATTGATGTCTTCTGAAACTGAATCAAAGACAGAAGGGTTCTTCTGATTCTGATCCATGACTTTGTGTCTGAAAGCAATCAAAGCATCCATTTGTTTGTTCAGAGCCAGAGCCTCAGTTCTAGCTGTCTCCACTTTCAGCCTGTAAAAGTTATTTACCTTGTTGAATTCTCGATCTAGGGTTCTAAAAAAGGTAACCTCAAAGTCGCCACCTGCTTCTCCGGCCTTTAAAAACGTAGTCTCGTAAGCCGCCGTCTCGAGCCCTTCTTCGAGCCGTGTCACAGTGTTGACCACAATGTCGTGATTCTCAGAGACCAAGGCGTCGCGGTTGTACCGTCTGGTTAGGTTACGTGCGAAGGAAGGAGTACTGCTCTGGTTATTGGAATCTGACCTATTCCGGGAAGCTTGGATGTCTTGAAGAATGGTTTTGAGGTAAGCGTAATCTATATAAGCTTCTTGCCATTCTGGGATCATCTGAGACACAAACTCTTTCCCAAACCTCATGATTCTTCAACCTTCAGATCTTTTTTTTTCTTGCTCGAAGTCTACAGTCAGAATCTCAAATTATGAATCTTGGCCTCTCTCTGTCTTTGGAACAAAAGTTGGAAAGAAGAATGTGACTTTTTGACTTTTGGGTTTTGAGTGATGCTGAAAGTTTTTCTAGAGAGGTAGACCAGGTCTTGAGTCTTAACTTAGCCAACAAAAATATGAATTCGTTTTCGTCCACAATTTTAAAC
>Ga0041059_1002465_pt1 | contig 13745 bp, 9 predicted proteins | sample AraColnosormetaG_FD_56232 | JGI IMG/M metagenome (GOLD analysis project Ga0041059, IMG submission 56232) | Arabidopsis roots microbial communities from North Carolina, USA - Col MF nosort | ecosystem: Host-associated > Plants > Roots > Unclassified | place: USA: North Carolina | collected 2013-09-02
AANAAAAAAAAAAAAAAAAAAAAAAAAAAACACGCTAGGTCTACCTAGCTTTGCCTTTGTAAAATAAATTATGGATGACTTGATTATTTTCTAAAGGTACGTGAGCAGTCCTTCACAAGACACAACCGTCTCAAACAAAAAAAAAAATTTCAAGAAACACAAGTGAGCACTCGCTAGAGCACACTATCGTTGATGAACTCTTTCGGCCGAGTCCGCCTCGCCGATCGCCTAGCTCCCGCATCGTCGCCATGGCCAGGTGACGATTTTAAACGCGTTTCGCACGGATGCAGTGGTGAAATAATCCACAACTTTACTTTTGTAAAGGTTACAAGCCGAGCCCAATCTCGCACACCAGCTCGCAGGCAACAGAACAAATAAGCCGAGGTCTGGCTTGCATATTCTTGTCGATCTCGAAGCACCCACAGGGTAAGCCGGACACGAGAGCCGCACCTAAAAAGTACGTCGAGTCTGTCTCGACTACACCTATAACTTTACTTTTGTAAAGATTAAAAGCCGAGTCCAATCTCTCACAATAGCTAGAAGGCGGCAGAAAAAATAAGCCGAGCTCTAACTAGCATATTCTTGTTGACCGCAATGCACCCATAGGGTAAGCCGGAGACCAGAGCCACACCTAAAAAGTATAGCGAGTCCGCCTCGACTAGATATCCCTAAGCTTGGCGTTTCGAAACAAACATATAGGATAAGCCAAGAGACGTCTTGCCCCGCAAAATATGTATCGAAGCCGAGTTGCGTATCACACATGTTTTATGATAAACACAACCAAGCCACGCCTCGCACATAAAAACAAATAATATTAATCAGTAAGCGACGTAAGAGCAAACCTCGTCAAACCTAGACCAACTAGAAACTAACACAATCCAACTTACCACACGACATTTTGACGTCTTCAACGTGAAACGCCCATACTTCTTCATCGGGTAGAGCCGAGTCTCTCTTTCGCCATGCCGCACTGAGACTCTATCGTCGCGTCGGCCTTTCCCAAACTTTTTTGCCGTGTGACCTTGAAACTCTCTTTCGCATGCACCGTTCAATACAACGGCACACACATGGCATTGGATGGTGACATACGCATGGCACGGTAACAAAACCGGCCCTGCAACAACTCTAATTCGTCATGACACCAAATTGATGAATCTATGAATATGCCGCCTCGAATCGGAGAATCCACCTCGCCACGGTTGTGACACATTGATGTTATCACAAATTAACAAGGCTCTCGCCGTCGAACAAATTCGACGTCTCCAGCATGGAAAGTCCTTCTCAAACTCGCGGCACGAAAGCATGCAACAAATCCAACTCCTACTACAGCATAATAATCTCCGGCTCGGCACCACGACACCATCATTGGCTCGACAGCCTGACGATAATTTTGCCACTCATCACGATCGACAACTCAAATCAGGAAAAAGCCACAACATCTCATGACGCGACAGCTCTGTCTCACCTTGGGTCTCGGAACGAGCGGATCAACACTTAGCGTAACTTGTGGCTTGGCACGTAAAGCACGACCCACGCCTCGCCACGGTAACGCCACTTTGGCGAAATATTGCCATCCAAAATAACAAGTCTCTCGCCGTCAACCAACTCGAAAAGATCATTGGCCCTGCACAGTGGGGCACGGTAGACAACCTGGATCGGAACGGCGCCACCAATCTCAAGACAACGACTTGACACGACAATGCACGCACGTCAAGCCTACCTCGGCACGATGACAAATCATCAAATCAAACGGATCGCAGCTAACTCGACCTCGTAGCACGACCTCTAGATTTTTGCCCGGCAGGTAGCCATCTTGTGCCTCAACACGACCAATCTCCAATTTTTAGCGCACGCAACCTTTTCCTTGGCACGGCAAAGAGTAGCTCGTGGACGTTGCAACACTTCCGTCGCACAACCAACAAAAAAATAAATATAAAGAGATAAGGGAGAAAGAAGATTTTACCTTTGGAGAAGAAGCGAAAATGAGTATAAAGTGAGGAGATAGCTGATACGTTTACCAAGAAAAATCATGTTAGCCTAATTCACTAAGTTATATGCAGCCATCTCGCCTCGAAAAACGTATTGAAGTCATTATTCTCTTGTAAAGTTCCCGCAAACCTCGAAAGATGTGTCAAAGTCACTATTCACCCAAGAAAGCTCCGTCTCATCTCGAAAAACATGCCCACGGCACTATTCATCCGAGAAAGCCTCAGCTCATCTCAAAAAACATTCCCACGGCACTATTTACCTGAGCAAGCTCCGGCTCACCTTGAAAAATGTGCCCACTGTACTATTTATCCAAAAAAGCTCCGGCTCGCCTCCAAAAACATGTTCGAGGCATCAATTTTACCAGAGTATCAATGCACATGCCCATGCAGCCCCGACTAATTCATCCAAGTCATCCTCTGTTTTACGCCCGACTAACATATCCCGCCGAGCTCAATCAAACTCTCGCACAACAAACTAAGGGCGGGCGTATTGTTGGACATGGGCCTTGCCCCTTATATGTTAAGAGGCCCAAAACAGATATGCACAAGTTTAAAAGGGGCTTCAACTACTAAAAATGCCCATTAAGCTTGGAAGGGCAAAAATGTAATTTACAGAGGAGACATAAGGGATTTTAGGATTTAGATTCTCTATAAATACTCAGAAGCACTATTGGGAAGGAGAGAAATCCAGAGGAGATTAGCTGAGAGACAAAGAGAATCGTTGCCTTGCCCAGAATCGTTGCCTTGTCCGAAATCGTTGCCTTGCCCAGAATTGTTGTTTTGTCCGAAATCGTTGCCTAACACGACATCGCCGCCTAGCCCGAAATCGTCGCCTCGCCCATTTCTGCACTTTGTCTTTCTGCTTTTACGATTAAGTCTCGGCTCGGAGGATAGTCTATAACCCCCGCGACGAAACTAACTTGTTGTAATCTCTCGATCTTTGTTATCGTTAATAAAAAGAACCAGCTCCGTTCACCTCCCAAAATCTCGTATATTATTATTGTTGCATCCCCAGTACAAACAATGTTTTTCTTGCTTCTTCTGCAACACATAGTCTGCTAAACCTTGGTTTTTTGGACACATTACCCTTCTCTGGTCAATCATCACTACCCACTTCAAAAAGTTTCAATCTATCAAATTCCTTGATGCATTGCTTACATTCGTTACACAAAAAAGCGAGAAATTTCTCGTAAAGGTTTGATCTTTAGTTTGTCGGAGAAGTTTGATAAGTGCTTTTAGGCGTTTTGTTGAGAATTTTCAAAAATTGGGGATTTGACTAAAATGCGTTGAGTGACGTCATGACGTGACTAGTCAAGAGCCTCGGTCTGAAACAGTGGCTTAATCCAATTTTCAAAATTTTCGATATGAAAAGAATCTTGGTCTTAATTACACCGAACCGGTTTTGAAATCTCAATCCAAGTTAAACCAAAATGAAATCAAAACTGGGCCGGTTTTTATTTAATTTCATCAAGTCGAACCACACGGGGGAGGCACTTATCCTAAACCAAACCGGTTTAGGAAAAGTTAAGATTGTTGACTTTGACTTGGTTGGTAAACCGAGTTGACTTTTGGTTTGAATCAACCATACCCAACTTATCTCAACGTAAGATGATTCTAGATCAGAATGGCCACTGAAAAGCTTCCTCATGCCTGGAGAACTCACCAAATTTCCAGTCAGTGCCGGAGTCAACGCCGTTGACTTTCACTGACCGTGGTGGTTCCCGGGAGTTTAAGGCTAACCTAAGCCTAGAATCCTATTCTTAACACTCTAAGACATAAGAAAACATTTCTAGAGCTCACATTAAGGTATATAAACCGGGGTAACATCGTTACAGTCAAATCGGAAATTTCACGGCGGAGAGAGGTGGCTCACGGCAAGATGTTCTTGATTTTATTAAAGATCAAATATAAATAAAATGACCACATCAAATACCGAAAAAAGTCAAAATGGGTGATTCATATAAAAATATACTTTTGTGGCATTGGGTGATTTATATAAAAGACTTTCAATTACGACAAAAATTAAAGTAAAAATTGTGTGAATAATTTTTTTTAAAAAAGTGACTTGTAGTGATAGATGGGTATGTGGCATCCAATAACAGAGTGGAGAAATCCATGGTTCAAAGCAACCATAAGATTAGCTCAAAGAACAACACTTTAGATTTGTCTTTTTTTTTTGTTGACAATTACATGTTGCTCACTTGTTCCTTTCCCTTAAATTTCTCATCTGTTAGTTCTCACTTCAATATCCTATTATTATTATTATTATTATTAGTATTATTCATTCATGCATCATCGTCATCATCTTTCGATTTCACAAACGTTTTTTCTTTTGGTTTTTAGGTAAAAAGTCTCTTTATCTGCAAATTTACACTTTCTTCTGCATGAGTTTTTTTCAACCTAGATAATAACAGTTTCATTGAAAAAATAACATCTTCACCGACTTAACAACGACTCGTCAGCAAAAACTAATCCATTTATATGTCATCTCTTAAGAAATTTCTCGTCAATTCCATTTTTTACTTTTCAGAATTTGATCTCACATCATCATGCTGGTTTTGCTCTCTCTTTCTTCATCTCCAGGTACTTTATTTTAATTTCCATTTCTGTGATATTTTTTTATATACTATATATCATTTTAGACGCGTTAATAAAAAATACGCGTAATTAAAAGGAAACTTTTTAACTTTTCTTTAAATATAAACACAGTGTTCGAAGAGGTACAATTGTTGAAACCGACACAACAAAGACTCGATTTTTATCTGTACTCGAAGAATCAGTAGAAGCGAAGATGATTGAATTAGAAAATTCTGGAATCGAAGATGAAGAAGAAGTTAGTGAATCGCCGAAATTGGTTTTTAAATTCGCGTTTCAGACGGAAACTTTCGAGAGATTAAGCAGAGAAGGTTATAGATCGTTGAGTGATGATTGCGGTGTGGAGAGCGAGAGCAGTTTTTTGTCTTCTGATTCTTCTCCGGTGATTTTTACGGCGGCGGCGAGGAAATACGAGACACCGTCGGCGAAAAATCTCACCTTTGTCCTCGAAAACCCAAAGGCGGCGACTTTTAGGGTTGAAGATTGTTTGAAGGAGAAGCAAGAGAAAACAGAGGATTTAGGTTACTCTGTTTTTCACGGCGAGGATAAAGTAAAAACAGAGGATTACTCTGTTTCATCCTTTAAGAAGAAAAAAATCAGATTTTTAACAGAGGAAGATTTTTTGGAGTCGGACTCTGATTTTGTTGATTCAAGTCAGACATTCACAAGCAACGACGAAGATGGGTTTTTATCAGATTCAGATTTCGCAGAAACATCACTGAAGAAAGGACAAAACCGTAAAAGCGACAATTCTGGTTCTGGTTCTGATTCAGAGGAAGAAGAAGAAGAAGATACAAATGGGTTTGAGAGTTTATGGGAGCATCAAGATTTGATAGAACAACTTAAGATGGAGATGAAGAAAGTTAAAGCAATTGGTGGGCTTACGACAATTCTTGAAGAAGAAGAAGAAGATGATGATTGTCCTAAGATCATGGAAGATTTAAAACCATGGAGGATTGAAGAAGAGAAGAAATTTAAACATGTTGATACGATTGGTGAAGTTCATAAGTTCCATAGAAGTTACAGAGAAAGAATGCGAAAGCTTGATATCTTGAGTTTTCAAAAGTCTTATGCTCTTGGTTAGTTCTCTAAATTCACTCTCTTATTTTATTTTTTACAAATTAATTTAGTTTTGGTCCAAAAACTTAGTTTTAGGTGTTTTTTCAACCATACCAATTTTTTTTAATTTTGCAGTGTTTTATAAGTTAGAAAGAAAAAAATTAGAGGTCCCACGAAATCTACTCATTATAGGGTTTTTAGAATTTGTTGATTTCTCTAATTGGCGTTTGATTTTGCGTATTGAAGTGAACATTGCACCAAACCTAAAAGCCAACCATTATTTAATTGTCTTTATTGGTTTCTTACTAGTTTTGTTGTTCAAATAAATGTTTCCTTGGATGATGTGTTTACATTTAATTTATGAAGAATATGGAATAGAATTCCTAGGAATAAGTGACGAATAAAATCATCATATGTCAGAAGAAGTTAGAAGTTTTTTATTTTATTTGACTAACCATATTTTTGGTTAGAGACTAGAACGGATTTTTGGTTACATGACATTTTTTTTTGTTTAATTTACTTTTCTTAGATAAGTAAACCACATGTGGATGATATTGTGATAAATGCTGCATCAACTATAAAGTTTAATTGTGGTAATTGAAAATATAGTTTAACCAAGTTTTTTTGTTTTCTCTGTGTTTTTTAAGCCAATGCACACATGCATATCTTTATTGGCCTATCTCACCAAATGTGTTTAGTTATTTGGAGTTAGCTTTCAATGTTAGCTTTTATGTTTCTTCTTTATTGCATTGCTCTCTTATGGAACCCCTTTACCTAATTTTTCCCACTCTCCACTAACTTAGTTTTTGCTAGTGCGAACCTATACCTTTCTTATTTCCTTGAATTTATTCCCAAACATAGAATTTGTTTAATTAAGTTTATGTGCTTAGTTTTTTTACATTTTTTCTTGAGTTGTTACGATTTAAACTAACATTGTTTTGTTTTTATTATTCTTGAAGGGCTTCTTCAATCAAAGAGCCCTCAACAAGCAACCTCGACCCTTGGATCCAATCCTTCGCAGACATCGTTTTCGTCGGTTTTCTCGGTTAATATCCGGTTATGGAAAGCGAAGAAATCTGAAATCGAACCAATGGTTCAATTTGTAAAAGAGATTCAAGGGGAATTAGAGAACGTATACGTAGGTCAAATGTGTTTGTCGTGGGAAATACTTCACTGGCAATACGAAAAGGCCATTGAGTTACTAGAATCTGATGTGTATGGATCTCGTCGGTACAACGAAGTCGCCGGAGAGTTTCAACAGTTTCAGGTTTTGCTTCAAAGGTTTCTTGAAAACGAGCCATTCGAAGAGCCTAGAGTACAACATTACATCAAGAGACGTTGTGTTCTTCGTAATCTCCTTCAGATCCCGGTTATTCGAGGTAAAAAACCTTAAAACCGAATCTTACCAAATCATTTGCTAACCGGTTCTTGAAACCCGTCTTTGAACCGGTTTATAGATGTTTTTTTGTTACTGATGAGAAGAACATTTGATGGTGTTAACAGAAGATGGAAACAAGGACAAAAAGAATGGCAGAAGAAGAGATTACGAGGAAAATAATGACGGTGTGATTAAAAGCGATCAACTAGTGGAAATAATGGAGGAAACAATTCGATTATTTTGGCGATTTGTTCGGTGTGATAAGCTTACTAGCTCGATACATGATCAGAAATCGCGAACCAAATCACAAATAGAACCGGATCATGAAGAAGACTCGGAAGACCTAGAGATGTTCGCAGAGGTTAAATCACAACTTCAAAATGTAAGTGTTTTCTTTCTCAAAATACAAAGTTTAAAACTTTATGGTTGTGCGACTGATGTGATTGGTTGGTTGCAGAAGGAGAAAAGGTTGAGAGATGTGTTGAAAAGTGAGAGATGTATTATAAGAAGATTCCAAAAGCACAAGGAAGAAGATTCGACAGAAGATCAAGTACTTCACTTCTTCTCACAAGTAGACATGAAACTTGTGACAAGAGTCTTGAATATGTCTAAATTGACTAGGGACCATTTGGTTTGGTGTCACAATAAGTTGACTAAGATTAACTTCGTAAATAGAAGGTTACATTTAGATCCTTCCTTTTGTCTTTTCCCTTGTTGAGATTTTTGATATTGACAAATTTGTACATTGGAGTAATAATGAAAATACAAATTTTGGCCTCATATTATTGTTAAGTAAGACTCATAAAAAGTCCATCAATTTTTGGCTATTACACTTGATGACTTTTATTGATTTTCACTAGGGTTGGATGTGGTCCACAACTGAACCAAATTGGTTAATTCCAAAATGTTAATCAAAACCCGGTTATCTCCCTAGTTCATTTAAATGTCTCTTGACCGGAATATACTGAATGGACCAGAGTCTACTGATAATAAAGTCTCTATAGATTCACACACTCGTTTTCCGGGATAACCTGAAACCACTAGTTCTGGTTTAGTACATTATTTCTAAACTCTTCTTCATTCTTCTGTTTCCAATATCTCTTTCTTACAAACCAAGAAATTTCTGATGTACATGGAACCTACCTATCTTCTCTCTATGGATTCAAAGCTAATGCCAAAACAACAATGAAACGAAATCAAAACCAAGAGAACTTTTGAGAGATGGGAAAAATTGATTGGATTTTGTGTGAACAAAAGATAAGAAATCCAAATGACTCCTGCCACCTATTATACTATTCCTTGTATCTAATACTCAGATTCTATTGTCTACAATCTCATCCACACCAATCTTAAATGTTTACGGGTGTAATGCAGAAAGATGAGTGGCTATTCCACCACTAAAACATTGTTCTCCATCAATCCTTCTCCTGAAGTAGGAAACTCGGGTGAGATCTGCCATTCTCCATCCACTAAGAACTTCATCTCGTACCTAAATTTCACAAGAGATTGAAAACACGAATAATTTCAAACATTAAAAGTTGATGTTGAATGCAAAAGAATAAGAGTAGAATAAAATTTAAATAGTACCGCCCGGGACGAAGGAATAACGTTGTGGAGAATTTGGTGAATAAAGCTGAGTACTCAGGCGATAGATCCTCACGTTGGCTCCATCCATCGAACGATCCCATTACTTGTACACTCTTATGTGAAGATAATCAACAAATGAGATTAATTTTGAGGATAATATATTAAGCTTAGAATGTTAAAATGCATAATGTGAGATTATTACACTACCTCTGCCATGCCAATCCAGAACACATGAACCTCCTTTGACTGTGCAGCCTCGACACCTTTTATTTGTTCTTTCATCTTTTTTTGAACAGCTTTAGTGGGAGAAAAAAATAAAAAATTAGTATATCATTCCAGGGATTTGATGAGCGCCTAAATAATGATGAAACCAAGAGGGGATGAGAAGAACCGTCTAAACGAGAGAGAAGGTGCGATTGAATGTACTTTCCACTGATTTTTCTAGAACCTTGTGGGATACCAAGGTTTGCTATTTCTTCCGCCAGTTTCACCAGAGCCTATTTCCTCCAGAAAGTGATATCATGAAACATTTCTACTAAAGAAACTATACATATGTGCTTGTGCATACAAAAATCTGAAGCTAAATATTTCCCAATATTATAACCAACAAAAATATGTATTTGATTGGCAGTAGACATGGGATAATGACAACTAAACCAAATCAGCTTAAGGCAATGAGATAGTGAGACCGTGACATTGAAAAATCAAAAGTAGAAATAAAGACCTGAACTTCGAGCTCCATAAGTGCAAGCTCAGTTTTGATGTTAGTTATCTCATGTTCCTGTGTTTTAAGCTGCAAAAAGAGTTCAGTAGTCAACAAACAAGTCAAATAACTCGTTTTGTCCCTTGATACGATGTCTGTTTACAAAGAAAAAAGATGATGTATAATAGCATCAAGAATATAAGTATTGAGGATTAAATCTCAAACAAGATTCATCAAACACACAGATGAAGAACAGTGGAAAGTGTATTTAAGTATGCAAATGATTCATCATCATCTTCCAATTTGATACAATGCCGGTTTACAGAAAAAGAAGAGAAGTGAAGGAAAATGTTTCTGTGACATCACAGACATGTAACTCCCTTAAACCTTGGAGGTTTTTCAGTATTTTTCCAAGAGTGTGATAATATAAAATCTGATAGACACTAAATTTCTTAAATAGAATAGGATATAAGGTTGCAGGTTTCTCAAATCATCTAAGAGAATGGACAGATAGAGGTACTAAAGTAAGTGTATAAATATAACACAAGCACCTGACGCTTGAGGAACCGATTCTGTTGATTAGCTTCACTCAATTTTTTAACAAGCTTTGATCTCTCTGTATCAATGAGCAGTGACTTCAACTACAGAACCAAATGGAGAGTTTGTTAGTTGGTACAGAACATAGTTTCTTTATCATCTGAGAACACATACGCTTAGATAAACAGGAGAAGAAGATAAAGCTTAACCTCATCACTAGTGAGAGGTCGAGAAAGAGATTCATCTAGTAAATCTTCTGACAGTGATGATTCCTCAGTGCCAACACCAACTAAAAATCTCTTCAAAAGCAAACTGTTCTTGTAATGTTTTCGAGTAGAAGCTACCAAAGGATAAGGAAGTTTCTGGAAATGGGAGATTGTGTTCAATCTACACAAATTCCATGCTCTTAAGTTCCATGAAAGAGTAAGGCTTTGGCTGTTGAAGAAGAAGAATCACTTCAACTAATAGAAACTTAAAATACTATAATGATGAATCATAACAAGTTTGGTTTCACATCAGCAAAAATGTGAATTAGAATAAGAAAAAGATATGAAATTTTGTACCTTGAACAACCAAATTCAATTCTGGGTACACATCCTGCATCAGAAAGACTCACAAAATTAAAAACTTCAACTTGTATCATCAAAATTCAGTAATGTCTCACATAAATCAAAATGCTACTTATCTTACATATATACCTAAATTAAACATTAGGGTTCTTTTATAGAACTTGAATTCAACAGAAATGTGAACCAAAAAAAATTAAAAAAAGGAATGATTTTTCGACTTACCCATGATTGGATTAGACTCTTTTCGTCTTGCTCAACACAAAAAAAAATTGATTAAAAATGTCTAATTTGGTTAAAAACTCTCAAAAATATCGAGAAAGCTGTGAAGAAGAAGAAGAAGCTGGAAACACTGATAAACCCCAGAACCAAAAATAAAAAATCTAATTTGTTTTTCTTATCAATGGCTACAAAACACGTGCGTAAATCTAAGAACTAATTTTCAAATATGGTCCCTATAGTTTCAAAGAGTCACATTTTTCCTGAAAACAAACAATTTTCCAAATTCCACCAAAACAAACGACACCGTTTACTGTCTTCAACCTTTAACCTCACTTAAACAAACCCCCTATTTTTTGGCCTCTCTGAGATTTTCACACTCTTCTCTTCTCAAGCTCCGTATTTTTTTCTCAATAGTTGATATAGATCCGTTATTCCATCGATTGAGATTGATAGATTTGGTGGAGAATGACGACGATAGGAGGATTGTTAATGGGGATTGGAAGATCATTCAGAAGAAAGAGATCTTCTTCTCTTGACATTCTCTCTCCCAAAAGAGCTCCAAGAGACTTTTACAAGGGCAAAAACTGCAAACCTACTGGTTTCCACACGAGAAAAGGTTCCAACTTTCATCCTAATTTTGAGAATCAGTTCATTTCTATCTAACACTTGTTATAGTTTAGTTGATAATTGCAATCTTGTGTTATTTGTTGTTTGAACTAATTGTTAGGAATTTACATGGCTTAAGATTGATTCTTTGAGTGGAAAGCTAACAACTTTAACTCAATTGTGGCAAAACTACTAACAAGGAAAGGTTCACTGAAACTGCAACTATTGGTTTGGTTTTCACTTGTCATGCTGCAATCCATTTCTATCTAACACTTGTTTAGTTAGTTGGTGATTGAATCTTGTTGTTCTTGGTTTTGAATTAGATATATGTAACCTAAGGCAGAGCTTTTATCAGTTTAGTTTTCATGCCTTACGATATCAGATTCTTTTGGTGGGAAAGCTAACAACTTTAACTCAATTGATGATCATCATAATGTTTTTGATAATTGAGTGTTTTTATTAGATATATGAAATCTAAGGCAAAGCTTTAGATACCAGATTGTTGTTTAGGAGGAAAGCTAACAACTTTAACTCTATTTTGGCAAAGAACTGATCATCGGTTGCATGTGTTACTAGATTCATAATTGCCAAAATTGAGTTAAAGAAGTTAGCTTTCCACTCAAATAAATGTGGTAGCTTAACTCGAATTGTACATGTGTAGTATACTGTTTTTGTATTTGTTTCTAGACTTCATTTTGGCAAAAAAAACTGATCATCATATTGTATATGTATTTTGCATTTGTTTTCGAGACTTCATTTTATCTTTACCTAAGTTTTATGACATGGTGTTTTTGCAGGAGGATATGTTGTGCAGCCAGATAAGTTGCCGAATTACGTAGTCCCTGATCTCACCGGCTTTAAGGTTTTTCATTTCACCCTCTAAACTCTTATGTTCCTTTTATCTTTGATACTTCTAGTATGTACCTTGCATCTTAATTGAAACTTGAGAACCAAACATTAGTGAGAAATCTTCTTACAAGTCTTGTTGGTAGAATCTCCTTAGGTTCATCCTGATAATTATCTTGGTTTGTTCTTGTTGTAAGGTTTTTGAGTTAGGGACCTGAAATGGGAATGCTTACTTAATTACATTAACCTTTGTTGTGTGATTTAGCTGCTCTGCTGATGTATATCTATTTGGATTTTACAGCTGAAACCATATGTATCTCAATGCCCGATACAAGTCAACACAAACGAGTCAACTGAAGCTTCCAAGTGAAAAATAGTCAGTCAGAAGATATATATGTTTTTAAGTCTTCTTCATAAAGCTTTAAGTTATGATTATGTTCTTCTATTGTCCGTAATCCTTATGTGCTATTCTTAAAATGGGAGATTTGGTTTGATATTTTCACGAAACGATATGCAAAGTAATTGGTAACATGTTTATGCAGTGGAATATATATTCACTTGATAAATTGGATGTTCACATAGTAAAATAGCTTGATACAAGAAAACATTATGCGTTATGCAATACTTAGCAAAATAAACATCAACAACATATTAAAATTCTTACGAGAAGATGAAAAAACAGTCTCACACTCTCTTGAATGAGCTTTGTTATCAGAGAAACATCGAGTTGTCGATAAGAAGGTTGTTGTTGGTAATATCACTCGTAAACAGGTTCTGATCATAACCACAAGGAACATGCGGCATCAACCCATAGTTGTTGTTCACAGATTCTTGTACCGCAGGAGCAGAGTGATCTTGTGTGTTTGAGACAAAAGAATGTTGGAAGTTGTTGTTGTTCATAAACATGTTCTGATCATAATTACAAAGCTCCTGTTGCATCAAGCCAGATTCTTCTTGTAGTAAGGCTGAGAACTCTTGATTGAAATTTGATGCAGAGAGTGGGATTTGAGAGAGCGTAGCATCTCCATTGTTACTCATGCACATGTTCTGCTCATAACCACAAACCTCCTGCTTCATTATCTGACTCTTCAACTCAGATTGTTCAAGTAACGCTGAGAAATAATCCTGATTGAAATTTGATGCAGAGACTGGGATCTGAGACAGAATATTATCTCCATGGTTATACATAAACAGCGAAAACTGGCTAGGGTTCAAAGATTGGGTCTGATTATTCAGAGAGGATGATGCTAAACTCTGATGATCCGGTTTTGTCTCCTTATGTTTCTGCGACTCAACAAAACGAATCCTTTCTCGGACTTTAGAGACATGAGGTTCTAAGGACTGAATCAGTTGAGAAATTTGGTCAGGAGAGTAATGATCAGCAATTGGATACTTTAAAACATTCACGTTCTTCAGACAAGTCTTTTCAAGTCGTTGTCCTTTATCTTTGCTTTCTTCTCCAAGTTCGTCTTGTTCTTCTTCTTGTTCAGGAAGTCATAAAGAGTAACGCTCTTCTTGCGTCTCAAGGCTTCGTTTAGTTGACTATACCTGAGAGCAATGTCTTCCACTTTCTCTCGCTCCGGAGGCCATGTCTTGAGTTCTCCGTCTGGTCCGTAATAGATGACGCATGCTTCGATATCACAGAGAGTGCAAAGCTC
>Ga0041059_1002466_pt1 | contig 13739 bp, 11 predicted proteins | sample AraColnosormetaG_FD_56232 | JGI IMG/M metagenome (GOLD analysis project Ga0041059, IMG submission 56232) | Arabidopsis roots microbial communities from North Carolina, USA - Col MF nosort | ecosystem: Host-associated > Plants > Roots > Unclassified | place: USA: North Carolina | collected...
TTTTTTTTTTTTTTTTTTCTGATTTCTGTTTGTTCCGTTGCAGTCTTCTTTGCCCAGTGAAGCTGTTGATGAGAAGGAAAGATCTCGTGTCACTGTGAGTTTAAGCGCCTTTTTGTATCTCTTGTTTGTTTATAGTTTTCCTTGTGGTTGAAGCAATGGTTTTGATTGTTGAAGTTCTATGTCTGTTTCAAATTGATGTATGGAGTTCTATTTTTGGTGTGACTGAATCTAATGAAACTTATGTCTTTGTAAACGTTCGTTTCAGTGGCCAAAACAGCTTAACGCACCTTTAGAGGAGGTTGATCCTGAGATTGCTGACATTATTGAGCATGAGAAAGCTAGACAATGGAAGGTTAGTTTGTCTCTGAGATTACTATCTCTTAAATCTTGTTCCTTGATTGATTATTATAAGTTAGGCTGATGTTTGTAACGCTTGTGTTATTATAGGGACTTGAACTTATTCCATCTGAGAACTTCACATCTGTGTCGGTGATGCAAGCTGTTGGGTCTGTCATGACTAACAAATACAGTGAAGGCTATCCTGGTGCCAGATACTATGGAGGAAATGAGTATGTTCAGGAATTTTCAATCTGACACATTTAGTTTCAGGACATGATTGCTTGACCAATCTCTGTAATAAGAATTGAAATCTCAAGTACCTTTTGCTTTGTAGGTATATAGACATGGCAGAAACCTTATGCCAGAAGCGCGCTCTTGAAGCTTTCCGGTTAGATCCTGAAAAGTGGGGAGGTAAATTACTACTTTCATGTATATGAGAAACAAGAAATCTGATTAGTCCTTTGATGGCTTATTTGACTGGATCTTACAGTGAATGTTCAACCTTTGTCTGGATCTCCTGCCAACTTCCATGTGTACACTGCATTGTTAAAGCCTCATGAAAGAATCATGGCACTTGATCTTCCTCATGGTGGTCATCTTTCTCATGGTTATCAGGTGCCTTCAAGTTAACTTTGTATGTCATTTCGGAACTCTCTGACTCTGATGAATAACAGTTTCTTTCTTCTTATTTCTCATCAGACTGACACCAAGAAGATATCAGCTGTGTCTATCTTCTTTGAAACAATGCCCTATAGATTGGACGAGAGCACTGGCTACATCGACTACGATCAGGTTCTTAACTCTTCTATTAAGCAATCATAGTAACTTATAACTAACCCGCTTCATAACAATACATAAGTCTTTAATTTTGATTTGCAGATGGAGAAAAGTGCTACTCTTTTCAGGCCAAAATTGATTGTTGCTGGTGCAAGTGCTTATGCTAGATTGTATGACTATGCCCGCATCAGAAAGGTAATTTCAGTCTCATATCCAACTACAGAACAGATTATTGTAATCAGTAGTGAGTTTTGATTCGAACTCTTTTCCCAGGTCTGTAACAAGCAAAAAGCTGTAATGCTAGCAGATATGGCACACATCAGTGGTTTGGTTGCTGCTAATGTAATCCCTTCACCGTTCGACTATGCTGATGTTGTAACCACCACAACTCACAAGTCACTTCGTGGACCCCGTGGAGCCATGATTTTCTTCAGAAAGGGTGTTAAGGAAATTAACAAGCAAGGGAAAGAGGTAAAAAAGAAAAAGAAGCAAAATTTGAACCAAAATGTTTTAGATTTATGTATAATCTTTCACGTCATTCATTTGTTGTCTTGAAAGGTTTTGTATGATTTTGAAGACAAGATCAACCAAGCTGTCTTCCCTGGTCTTCAAGGTGGTCCACACAACCACACTATCACAGGACTAGCTGTTGCTTTGAAACAGGTACGGTGAGGCACGGAATGGAACTAACGTTGCTTATTGGATTTGCGGTTTCTGTAACCTTCAAATGGTTTGAAAATGCAGGCAACTACTTCAGAGTACAAAGCATACCAAGAACAAGTCCTGAGTAACAGTGCAAAGTTTGCTCAGGTACTAATCCCGTGAAGGAAAGAAAAACACATATGGCGTAGTATCTACTTTGATTATATCTCTACATTGTTGTTTCGTGCAGACTCTAATGGAGAGAGGATATGAACTTGTTTCTGGTGGAACTGACAACCATCTGGTTCTAGTGAATCTAAAGCCCAAGGTCACTTGATCTTTTTTTGTATATAATCTTCTTTTATATTTCTTAGTTAAAACTCATTTTTTATTCGATTTTGTTTGCAGGGAATTGATGGATCTAGAGTTGAGAAAGTGTTGGAAGCTGTTCACATTGCATCCAACAAAAACACTGTTCCTGGAGATGTTTCTGCCATGGTTCCTGGTGGAATCAGAATGGGTAAAAATCACATTTAACCATTTTTCTTTTTGGTATTCGAATGGAGTTCTTCTTGATATCCTCTGCCATTGTTATTTTCAGGTACTCCTGCTCTCACTTCCAGAGGCTTTGTTGAGGAAGACTTTGCCAAAGTAGCTGAATACTTCGACAAAGCTGTGACAATAGCTCTCAAAGTCAAATCTGAAGCTCAAGGTTTTTACTTCTCTGATCACGATGCTATGCTTTCCGTTCTTATATACAATGATTGAACTCATTTGTTATGTTTCTAAAACCAGGAACCAAGTTGAAGGATTTCGTGTCAGCAATGGAATCCTCTTCAACCATCCAATCCGAGATTGCGAAACTGCGCCATGAAGTCGAGGAATTCGCTAAGCAGTTCCCAACAATTGGGTTTGAGAAAGAAACCATGAAGTACAAGAACTAAACTGTTTCACCCCACAAGTGTTTTCTGTTATGCTTTGAATTCCCATGGAATGTATAGATGATACATGTAAAACTCTATTTTCACGCTATGCGAAAAATAATGATCTGTTAAATTTTCTCTCTATACATCAAAAAGAAATATACTTAGACAAAAAAAACACATACAACAAAACAGTGAATTCCCTAAAGAAGATTGTCTTTAGCTCACAAGTGACTTAAGAGTAACCACAAAATACCAACAAAACGAGAAAGGGATAAATAAGAAACTAGAAGTTGGGAGAGGCTCATCCACAAGCTGTGGTCATTTCTCAACCTCATCAAATCTCTTTACAAGAATATGGTTCTGTAACCGGACAACATCTCAAAACTTGTTCTGTTTTTTTTTTTTCATTTCTTAGACAGAAAAATGGTTGCAGCATTCTCTTACACTGCCTGCACCAAGCTTTCTCTATTACATCCTTCTATGGTTGCTCAAATCCGACCAAGAACAACACAAAAGGCGTTCGTGGTGACAAATCCGGAACAAGACAGTACTCTTGAAGTACAAGAAACAGAGACACTCAAAGAAGAGCAATCAACAGAGAAGATGAAGAAGCAGCCAACACCATTGAGACCAGTGGAGAAACAGCTGAACGTGAAGAGCAAGGGTATGGGCGATTTTGGTGGTCAGTGGCTAAGCAGTGTCACACGTCACGTTAGGATCTACGCTGCTTATATTGATCCAGAGACTTGTGAGTTTGACCAGTCACAAATGGATAAACTCACTTTGATTCTTGATCCTACTGAAGAATTTGTGTGGGATGATGAAAGCTGTAACAAGGTCTATTCTTATTTCCAAGAACTCGTCGATCACTACGAGGTAACGATAACAATAAACGAACGAAACATTCATCTAAAAGTTAGACTCATTTCAAGAAGACCTTATAATATTGTTTTTGAACAGGGAGCACCATTAACGGAGTACACATTGAGATTGATAGGATCGGACGTAGAACATTACATAAGGAAGATGTTGTTCGATGGAGAAATACAATACAATATGGATGCAAGAGTTCTTAATTTCAGTATGGGAAAGCCTCGTGTACAATTCAATACCAGTAACATTGAAGGTGGTGGAGATGGTCAGCCTCAAGAGGACGCTTAGTGAAACAAACTCTATTTTATAATCATGTAATGGGAATATAAATATATTGTAGTATGCTTTTTAATTTTGTCTATCACAAAGTAACATATGTATATATCATGACATATGCTATAATTATTTTTGTAATAATCAATCTTAAGTTTCTTTGTCTTTTCTTGTTAATGTAAGGTCTTAAGGTCATGTGAATATGTAATGTCAAAGAAACTCAATTCTGGTCTTGCTCATTCATGTTCCTTACTCCTTGCCTCTTTTTAAAAAGATTTCAAACTGATGCAAAACTTGTTAGTTTTAACATTTTTACCCAAAAAGTTATATTAAGTTTTTGAATTTGTCAACGTTTACTAATTATTTACAATTAAAACCCTGTTCTTCTTATCCTCTGGTGTTTCTCGTTGTTCGTCACCAAGACGAACTTTGTGAGGGAGAAAAAATGGCGAATTTACTGGAAACATCAATCTTTTTCTCCTCTGCTGATAAATTACTGTCTTTCCCGCCTAAGAATTCTCAAACCCATCATCTCCCTTTCTCTGCTTTCATCAATGGAGGAAGAAAGATACGCAAAAGCTCAACTATCACCTTTGCTACCGACACTGTCACTTACAATGGCACTACAAGTAAGCTCATAAACCCTAAATCTCTAATCTTTCTGTCTAATTACCAATAAATTCTATTTCTTTAGATTCCAATTTGTATTAATTGTCACCATTAGATAAGCTAAACCCTTTTCATAGACTAGGATTCGTCTAGTTAGAGAAGCTTTTTTTATTGAAGATAGAAATTTTGTGTTTAGGTGCGGAAGTAAAAAGCTCTGTTGAGGATCCAATGGAAGTTGAGGTTGCTGAAGGTTACACTATGGCTCAGTTTTGTGACAAGATTATTGATCTCTTCTTGAATGAGAAACCTAAAGTTAAACAATGGAAGACGTATTTGGTTTTAAGAGATGAATGGAACAAGTACAGTGTTAATTTCTATAAGCGTTGCAGAATCCGAGCTGATACCGAAACTGATCCTATATTGAAGCAGAAACTGGTATCTTTGGAAAGTAAAGTCAAGAAGGTATTTATAGTGTTGTATTTTGTGTTTATTAGTGAACTCAGGTTAGTTTATTGTTGTTGTTGTGTACTTATAGGAGTGAGTATTGTTGCAGATAGATAAGGAAATGGAGAAACACAATGACCTTTTGAAGGAGATTCAAGAAAACCCAACAGACATAAACGCAATCGCTGCCAAGAGACGCAGAGACTTTACGGGAGAGTTTTTCCGCTATGTTACTTTGTTATCAGAAACTCTTGATGGCTTGGAAGACCGAGATGGTACTTAAAACATTAATCATGTTGCTTACTTATTGATTCCCACAGTTTCATGATTGTTTTGTTATTTTTGAGCAGCTGTTGCGAGGCTTGCAACTAGATGTTTATCTGCTGTGAGTGCTTATGACAACACGTTGGAGAGTGTTGAGACTCTAGATACTGCTCAAGCAAAGTTTGAAGATATTTTAAACTCTCCATCCGTGGATTCTGCTTGCGAAAAGATCAGAAGTTTAGCCAAGGCAAAGGAGCTTGATTCCTCATTGATCTTATTGATCAACAGTGCATACGCTGCTGCAAAAGAGTCTCAAACTGTTACGAACGAGGTAATAGCCATTGGATTACAATCTTCTTTAATATTCTTCACAATCTTCTCAAATCGATATCGTATTTTTTGAACAGGCTAAAGACATAATGTATCATTTATACAAAGCTACAAAGAGCAGTCTTAGAAGCATCACACCGAAAGAGATCAAACTTTTAAAGTACTTACTCAACATAACAGACCCCGAAGAACGATTCTCTGCCCTAGCTACAGCATTCTCTCCTGGTGATGACCACGAAGCTAAGGACCCTAAAGCATTATACACGTAAGTAACATAAAGATGCACACTTTAGTGTTTCATCTTTAACCACAACCATTGATTCTAACCAAGCTGATGACACAGGACGCCAAAGGAGCTGCATAAGTGGATAAAGATAATGCTTGATGCTTACCATCTCAACAAAGAAGAAACAGACATTAAAGAAGCTAAACAGATGAGCCAACCTATCGTTATTCAGCGGCTTTTCATTCTCAAGGACACTATCGAAGACGAGTATTTAGACAAGAAAACAATCGTGGCTGATGAAACTCCAAAGAAGGAAGAAGAAGATACGACTATTGAAGATTTTTTGAACTGAAAATTGTGAAATCCATGAACACACTCTGTTTACAATTAGTACCTTTTATGTAATGGGGAAAAGAGTAATTTTGTAGAATTCTCAGCTATAATTGCAATTACGACTAAATGTGAGGTCTAATTTGTAATTAATATTTTTGGCAAAGGTCGGGCCTGGCTATGAGATCAATAAGCCCATGTAGGGTCCAGGTTAGTAAGAAAAGTCAACATAATACTTGTAGCCCACGAATATTTTTGATTGGTATTCCTATATTACCCCGTGTAATCTATGTTACTTTATAAAAACACCATAAGGTTATAACAGTCATTTTGAGTTTAATCAACCTTTATTATAAGGCCTTAAACCCTACGCGTAAGCAGCAGCCAAAACATTTCTTGTTCATCTCTCCGACCTTAAACCCTCCGATCCAAAAATCTCCACCGACTCTAATCCAATCAAATGGCCTCCGTCGCGCTTCTACGGTCTTTTCGTCGCCGTGAAGTCCAAATGGCTTCCGTATCTGCGTTTAAATCCGTATGTATCTTTCCCTTCATTTTCATTTTTACTTGAGAAATCACGTTTCTTCGGATCTGAAATCGTTAACACTTAATAGGATTGAAATTACCCATCGGTTGAATCTGGGTTATTATGTTGTACTTGAATTGATTTAGGGGTTTCGATCTAGGTTTCTTAAAGTTCCGTACTTTATGTTTTTTCTTTCTTTGAATTCATCAGTGAAGCAATCTAATTTTGTTCCTTGTTGATTTGATAATAATTCACTGAGGGTTTTTGAATGGTTCAAATTTGGATTGAAGCTTTACACTGTTAGTATTCTTCACTCTGCAGGTTTCCGCAAATGGAAAGAATTCTATGTTTGGGAAATTAGGTTACTTGGCGAGACCTTTCTGGTAACATCAACCTCTGAGTATATGGTATTGAATGAAGAACTTAATCACTTTTGAAGTATTATCTCATACTTTCGTTTGTGTGTTGTTATGTATATCTAGCTCGAGGCCTGTGGGGAATGATGTTATTGGTATTGATTTGGGTACTACCAATTCTTGTGTATCTGTGATGGAGGGAAAGGTAAAACTCTCTTAATTTGTCTCAACACTGTGATCATTTTTTTAAGATTTTGGCTTCTGGATTCTAAAGGTATTGACTTTGATCTTGTTTTTGCAGACCGCTAGGGTTATTGAGAATGCGGAAGGAAGTCGAACCACACCATCGGTTGTTGCTATGAACCAAAAAGGGGAACTCCTTGTTGGAACACCGGCTAAACGTCAGGCCGTGACCAATCCAACAAACACGATTTTCGGTTCTAAACGTTTGATTGGGAGACGTTTTGATGATCCACAGACTCAGAAGGAGATGAAAATGGTTCCTTACAAGATTGTTAAGGCACCTAACGGTGATGCTTGGGTCGAAGCCAATGGACAAAAGTTTTCTCCCAGTCAGATTGGAGCTAATGTCCTCACTAAAATGAAGGAAACAGCTGAAGCTTACCTCGGGAAATCTATCAACAAAGCTGTTGTTACCGTTCCAGCTTATTTCAATGATGCACAGAGACAAGCCACTAAGGATGCTGGGAAAATCGCTGGTCTTGATGTCCAGAGGATCATCAACGAACCTACAGCTGCTGCACTATCATATGGTATGAACAACAAGGAAGGTGTCATTGCAGTGTTTGATCTTGGAGGTGGAACCTTTGATGTTTCTATCTTGGAAATCTCAAGTGGTGTTTTTGAGGTAGTCCCTTGTTTCTTCTTCTGCTATGTTATTTTTTTTTGAATTGCCTTTTCTCTTTTGTGGGTATATGATTATTTTTCTCTTATCAGGTTAAAGCAACAAATGGAGATACCTTTTTGGGAGGAGAAGACTTTGACAACACCTTGTTGGAGTACTTGGTTAATGAGTTCAAAAGATCAGATAATATTGATCTGACTAAAGACAACCTTGCCCTCCAGAGGCTGAGAGAAGCTGCAGAGAAGGCCAAGATTGAGCTCTCATCGACAACTCAGACCGAAATCAACCTGCCTTTCATTACAGCGGATGCTTCAGGAGCTAAGCACTTGAACATCACCTTAACTAGGTCAAAGTTTGAAGGTTTGGTGGGCAAGTTGATTGAGAGAACAAGATCCCCGTGCCAAAACTGCCTGAAGGATGCTGGAGTCACAATTAAGGAAGTTGATGAGGTTCTTCTTGTTGGTGGAATGACCCGTGTTCCCAAAGTGCAAGAGATAGTTTCTGAGATCTTTGGGAAGAGTCCTTGTAAAGGTGTTAACCCGGATGAAGCGGTTGCCATGGGAGCAGCCATTCAAGGTGGTATCCTCCGTGGTGATGTGAAGGATTTGCTTCTTTTGGACGTGGTTCCTCTCTCATTGGGTATTGAAACATTGGGTGCAGTCTTCACCAAGTTGATTCCACGAAACACCACTATTCCCACAAAGAAGTCTCAGGTAATGAATCTTGACAGAGTACAATATCAGAGTGCGTCTGAAAACTGTTGCTGACTTTTATTTTTGTCATTGTGATTTGGTTCTTAGGTTTTCTCCACAGCTGCTGACAACCAGATGCAAGTGGGAATCAAAGTTCTTCAGGGAGAACGTGAAATGGCGGCTGACAACAAAGTGCTTGGAGAATTCGACCTTGTTGGCATCCCACCGGCACCTAGAGGAATGCCACAGATCGAAGTTACATTCGACATTGATGCAAATGGTATTACTACTGTCTCAGCGAAAGACAAAGCAACAGGTAAAGAGCAGAATATCACAATCAGATCTTCAGGTGGTCTCTCAGACGATGAGATTAACAGAATGGTGAAAGAAGCTGAGCTTAACGCACAGAAGGATCAAGAGAAGAAGCAACTTATCGACCTTAGGAACAGTGCTGATACAACAATTTACAGTGTAGAGAAGAGCTTGAGTGAATACAGAGAGAAGATTCCAGCTGAGATTGCCTCTGAGATCGAAACTGCAGTGTCTGATCTCAGGACTGCTATGGCTGGTGAGGATGTCGAGGACATCAAGGCTAAGGTCGAAGCTGCAAACAAGGCAGTGTCGAAGATCGGAGAACACATGTCTAAGGGATCTGGATCATCTGGTTCCGATGGAAGCTCTGGTGAGGGTACAAGTGGGACTGAGCAGACGCCTGAAGCTGAATTCGAGGAGGCCAGTGGTTCAAGGAAGTGAGGTTGCCGCTAACCGGTTCCATACAGAAATCAGGTTTTTCCCAAAATAAGTTTACATGCTTATCTCCTCCCTCACAAATTTGATTAGTTTTGTGTATTTAAAACCTTATTTGAGAGGTATCATCTCTTCGAAACCTATTGAGAGTCCCGGATGTAGTTTGTTTGATTGGTTATTTTCATGAAGTTTACGGTTATTATCTTGACCGGTTAAATGAGTCAATTTCACATAAGATTATGACCTTTTAAGTTTGGTTTATGGATGAAGAATGGCGATAATTGAATTGTTTTGTAACCCTTGGAACTTTGAAAGTAAAACAGTTTATAGGAAAATCTGGGCTTTGTCGGTTTTTGTAGTGCAAAGAAGCTTGATGAAAAAGACTTGGTCATGTTGTTGGCGTTGTCGTTGTAAGGCCTCAAATTCAATTACTTGTGGAACTTACCTTTGTCCATGAACGGAGACAAAGTTAGCGAAAATGTCAGCAAATTATGGACATGCATTTTGTTCCTCGAAGGTCGATAATCTTATGATCTCACGCAATTTCCACCTTTTTAAAATTGTTGGAACGCATATTCAAATGTTGATTAAGAAAATTAAATTATAACGACATAGAAGAAACAGTTCCATACTTAAAGATTTTAAACTTTTTTTTAATTCCTCCTGGTCAGAGGGGTAATATCGTAATTTTCTAAAGGCAAAGAACACCGCTATAAATAGTGGCTGTTGAAGTCGTCTTCTCTCTCAAACAAAATTCAAGAGTCAGCTTTATCAGAGAAAGTTTCCCCCATTGGTACAGTTTGATTCTCTCTTATTCAAACTTTTTCAAAAGCGTGTTCTTTTGCAAGATAAGAAGATAAAGACCAAAACTTTGGGTCAATTATATAGACTTTTCATTTTGTATTTTGCAGGTGAAAATTTGTAAGAGATGGACAAGGAAAAGGAGCAAACTTTGGAGTGGAACGAAGCACAGAAGATAGATATAAGCGTTGACCTTTTGGCTGCAGCCAAGAAACACCTTCTCTTCCTCGGAGCTGTTGATCGGAACCGTTGTCTCTACGATGGCCCTGCACTCCAAAGAGCCATCTACAGGTTTAAATCAATATCACCAATTCGTTTTTAATCCTGGTTTTGTGTTCTTTCCATCGCAATAAAGAATTTTGTTTCAAAACTCTCAAATTTGGGTGATTGTATCTGTAGATACAATGCTTATTGGCTTCCCTTGCTTGCTCAATACACCGAGTCTTCTTCTATCTGTCAAGGACCATTAGTCCCTCCTCTTGACTGTGAATGGGTTTGGCATTGCCACAGGCTTAATCCGGTATATCTATATCCGAATCCGATTATATTCTTCTTCTTTAGATTGTATACAAAGCTCAAAATGTTTTGGTAATCATTTCAGGTGAGGTATAAGACTGATTGTGAGCAATTCTATGGGAGAGTTCTGGACAATTCTGGCGTTGTATCTTCCGTAAATGGAAACTGCAAATCACAAACTGAAACTCTATGGAAAAGATTGTATCCTACGGAGCCTTATGACCTTGATTTTGCCAATGCAATCTCAGAGCCAGCAGATGTCTCAGCTCTTGAGAAATGTACCACTTATGATCTTGTTTTAGCTGTCAAGAGACAAAGCCCATTTTTCTACCAGGTAACATCATGGTCAGCTTCTTGTCTCAAACCACTTTGTTGCAAGGTTTTGTAATAGATTTTGTTTGTGTATCTTTGTTGCAGGTTTCAAGAGCTCATGTAGATAATGACGTCTTTCTGCAAGAAGCTGTGGCTAGATACAAAGCATTTCTCTACTTGATCAAGGGTAACCGAGAAAGATCGATCAAACTTTTCTGTGTTCCGACTTACGATATTGATCTTATCTGGCACACACATCAGCTTCATGCTATCTCTTATTGCAATGATTTGACTAAGATGATTGGTAAGGTCTTGGAGCATGATGATACAGACTCTGACCGTAGCAAAGGTAAGAAGCTTGATACTGGTTTCTCTGGAACTACTGCTCAATGGGAAGAAACATTTGGTCGAAGGTATTGGAAAGCCGGTGCTATGAACCGTGGTAATACCCCAAAGCCAGTCACAACTTCTCCTTATGTTTGTTCTGGAAAGAAATCAATTGCGAAAGAGGAAGAGTCCCAGAATGTAATCCAATATCCAGAGGTGAAAGTCATTGAAGTTATCTTGGAGATTGTTGGGGTTAAGAACTTACCAGATGCTCACAAAGGAAAGGTCTTTGTTCTGTTCAGCAAAACTCAACCAGATTCTCTGTTTAACGCTGAGCGTAGGCTTACCGTTTTATCTGAGTCTTGTGGGGAAAAGCAAGTTGCTTTGTTCCAGTGTGAGCCTACAGGAGAGCTTAGTTTCCAACTAATGTCTTCCAAGTCTAAGAGCTTAGGTTTCACTTCTTTATCGTTTTCGGAGTTTCTTTCTCCAGTAACTAAACTCTCTGTTGAGAAGTGGTTGGAGTTAACACCAACTAAAAGGGGAAAGGCAGATGATCCGAATCCCATCTCTTTGAGAGTCGCTGTCTCGTTCACCCCGCCAACTCGAAGTCCAACTGTTCTACATTTGGTTCAAGCAAGACCATCACTGAAAGGCTCTTGTTTCCTTCCTATGCTCCGAAAGGTACGTCTTGCTAAGAGTTTTACACGCGTTGTTGATGAAACCGAAACAGAGGTGATCAACCTCCAAATGAGGAACTCCAATGACGCAGCACCAAAAGGTGATAGAAGACAAGTTATTGGTGTAAAAGAGTGTGGTGAAACTTATGTTTTGGCAGAGTATGATGGCACTTTCTGGTCTCTGCTCGACTCAAAATGGTCACTTAAGCAGACATGCAATCCTGCCACAGATGGTCCTCTGTTTGAGCTTTCCGGTACTCGAATGGTGAAAGTTTACTCCGGGAGAAAGCTGGAGTATGAGCCAAAACATTGCTCAAAGCTAAGAAGCGAGCAAGATTTCATGACTGCTGTTGAATTCTCAAAGCAACATCCTTATGGTAAAGCTGTGGGGTTACTCGATTTGAAGTTCGGTTCTATTGAGGTAACGTTTGCAACTTTGATCTTGTAATCAACCATTTTGTTATTTCTGACTTGGGGTTTGTTTCAATATGTAGGCAAATGAGAAATGGCTGGTTTTGCCTGGAATGGTATCTTCTTTCATACTCAGTGATCTTCTTAAGAAGGAAGGCTTTAGTGCAGCCGCAAAAGACACGGTGAAAGCTAATGGAATAACAGAGGAAAGTACGGAGATTGATGTTTTGAGTCAAGAAAAGCTAGAAGAAGAAACAATGATGGATGTGGATACGACTACACCAGTTGCTGTAGCGGCCGAGAAGATCAACGGTGGTGCTAGGTGCTTTTCGAAGGAGCTAAGTGGGAACATGATTGAAGAAGAAGGTGGTCACTGTGGTGGTTGTGGAGGTTGTGGTGGATGTGGAGGTGGAGGTGGATGTGGTGGTGGTGGTAGGTGCGGTGGGATGACAAAGATAGAAGGCTGCGGCGGCGGATCCTGCACTGGCGGTTCCACTGGCTGCGGTAATTGCGGTGGAGGATGTGGTAATATGATGAAGAACAATGCTAATGGAAATGCTCCATCAGTAGAAAACGACGCAGTTACAGCTTGATTATTCTAATCAACAAAAGTGATATATATTATATGGTTATGTAATGTTAATATAGTCAACAAAATAATGAAACTGATGGAGATGTTGTTAAAAACGTGCTTATCATAATTCATAAGTTGTAATAAATAACAGATAGCTTCATATAAAATTTGGATTATGTAAAGTCTTATCTGTAAACAAACGTTTAATTGTTTCCTTTATTCAACAAAGGATTCATATTGTTAATCTACATATTACTGGTTAAAGAAGCTGAAGGATTCATATTTTTAGATGATTCCAGTCTTGATTGCAGCATTTAAAGTATCATAATCCAGTGTCAACCTCACATAAGCCTTCTTGTGAACCTCACGCAAGCCTTACTGGTTCCAGTCTGATCAATGAGTTAAAGTTTCTTGGTCTGAAATCCTTTCCTTGCACTTGAAAGTCCATCTCCTAAAGTGGAGAAAACATTAAAATAGGAAAATAGCAAAATGATTGGACAAACTTGTACCAATATATTTCACATGTTTAGAAAATATTCAACTCACTTAGTTTGATTCTTTGAATCAAGTTTTCAGTTATAAGCTCCAACCTGTAAATATGGTTGCAGAACAAAATGATGAGGAAATTTTTTAGTATCACAAAGTCCATATTCAAGTTTTTTTCAATTGTATCTAAAACACACACAACTTTCAGATTGAATAAAATTTGAAGTTCATTCTCAGCAGGAGAGGAGGAGGATAGGAGCTATATGTCTACTATTTTTTATATTTTTAGCCAATGAGAGAGCTCCACTTCATACTCCACTTTTACCAATCGTGCTATTTCACAGCCACTCTCACTCATGTCGCGTTGAGCGCGTGTCTACGATTTCTAAAGGGGTTAATCCACAAAAATCATGCAT
>Ga0041059_1002467_pt1 | contig 13738 bp, 13 predicted proteins | sample AraColnosormetaG_FD_56232 | JGI IMG/M metagenome (GOLD analysis project Ga0041059, IMG submission 56232) | Arabidopsis roots microbial communities from North Carolina, USA - Col MF nosort | ecosystem: Host-associated > Plants > Roots > Unclassified | place: USA: North Carolina | collected...
TTCAAGAAGGAACTGCAAAAAAAAAAAACAAAAAAAAAATCTAATATGAAACAATAATTTAGAAATGAGGTTATATGCTGGTTCTTCTATGTGTATACATATTTGACCTCTTCAGGTGCAAGTAGTGTTCTTTTCCCATGATCATTTCCGGGGACCTCCTTAGAGTCCTTGTCGTAGACAAACTTGACGTATGATACACCAGAATCACCCTGACCTATATACACTTTCCTCACACCTTCATGAGGACCATCGTCCCATGGATTTCCCACGTTACCACCTTTTGCTTCTAGTTTCTTAGCACCAGCTGATCCAGTTGGTTGAGCTGATCCAGGTGGCTGAGTGGCTGAAGGGGTACCACGACCGGATGAAGGAGCGAAATAAGCTCCCAGAGCATTAAGAAGTTCGCCGCCTACTCGCCCATGGAACCCAACGAGTTTACCACCATTCTTGTCCTTGAGTTCATATTTCTGTGAACCCTCGAGTCCAAAGGGCGGTGAGAATTTCCCTTTGGATGTTTTGAAGATTAAGGAGGTGATAACTTCCGTGTCTTGCCCAAATATCCTGTCAGATTGCACTTCCACTGATGTGATGTAGTCGTCTGGATCAACCTCAAACTATACAGAGATTTCAAATAAGTTAATTCTTTGGCAAGATCGGTCATAATATAACTAAAGTACAACGGATTTGAACTTTCTAGTTATAATATAGGAAAGGAACTAAACATACTCACCACTTCTGCTCCTAGAAGGGTCTTCTTTCCGTGTTCGCGTGATTCCTTCTTATCGTCCTTCTCGTACTCGAACTTGACATAAGTGACACCAGAATCACCTTGTCCAATGTACACTCGTCTTACATGATCATGAGCACCATCGTCCCATGATGTTCCTCCTTTCCCACCTTGAGCATCAACTTTGTTGGCTTGACTCAAACTGGACGATGACGACGAAGAGGAAGGTAAGGGAGCAAAGTGGACGTCAATAGAGTTGAGAACATTGCTGCTAATTCCTTGGAAACCAGCTATCTGATTATCTTTAGGAGCATGAATGGAGAATTGGTTCCTTGTTTTGTTTCCGTAAGGACCATATTCAGTTTTGTTGGTCTTAAAAGCCAATGCTGCTATAGCATCTTCAGCCCCTGTAGTTTTGTAGTAGCCAGTAACATCTGTTATGTACTCGTCTGGGCTCAAGCTCACCTACAAAAACAAATATATTACATTAGTTCGATCAAAGTATACAATAAATAAATCATTATAAACAAAAATATAGTAGACCAAAATTTTCCTAGCCCTAATTCATTTTTATATGCTATTATTAGACCTAGCAGGACCCATCATTTTTTCTTTTCATTTAGTAATTAAGTGTCAGTTAATCAAACTAAGGCAACCCGTCAAGAGTCAAGACCACAAGACCGAGACCGACCAAACTAAACCCATTGCAACATCCATAAATTGAAAGATGTAGTATATATGGAGAAGGTCGTGAAGAGTACTAGCTAACGCCGTCAGATTATTTTTTTTGCTACTCATGTAAATATCTTTTATGTGAAAAGTTAGGTTTTACAACATTGTTAAACCCTTACGCCGTCAGATTTCTTGCCAGGAGTGCCGTGATGGTGAGGGTTATGAGTGTCTCCGTCGTATTCAGCCTCTATGGAGTTGATAACATCTTCATATGTAATCTGCACCCTCTTCACCTTCATGTGCTTCCCGTCGTCCCAAGACATCGTTGCGGCCGCCATTGTATCTGATCATATCTTACCGGTTGTTAAACTTTTCATTAAAAAAAACAAAAACGGCTATGCATTTTTCATTTTTCAGATAAATTTATAACATTTTCATTATACTTGTAAGATAACTGAAAAATAATATATACAAAAGGGTGAAGAGAATTAAGTTTTCCTTTTGTAGTTGTAACTTCTTGTAACGCTATAATAAATGCAAATAATGAAGTGAACCATTAAGAAAGAGAGGCTACGTACGTACTTCTGTGTTTTTTTTTTGTTGACAAAAAGAGATGAGAGAGTTGGTGTGGTGATGACTGATGCATGCAAGTGCGTTTTTATATAGACATGGAGACTTATTTAGATAGCGACTGACTCAAACCCAAACTTGTGGATCTAAAGATCACACGTTACTCTATATGATAATTGTTCCACTTATTAAAATTCTAATCCGCTTATGACCCTTCAAATATCAAACACTTGGTCTCAATATCCACTTGTGCTTCTACAGAATCGTACACTCAATCTTAACATCCAGATGTGAGATTTATTTGACGTACACATAATGTGTAACACATGCGAATATTACAAACACATGCGAATATCACGCCTTAAAACGAGGAGACTATAACAGAAAATTGACAATGTGCATGCAATAGTGAGAGTGACAAAAAGACACTTGGCCTTCAAGAACTGATCAATCTGCATGTAATAGTGTAAATACACTTGGCGGCCTCCAAATACAATTTGGGCTTTGAAATTCATCACCTGATCGGTGTCACGTACATGCATATATGCATGTATATATCTATAAATATATAACGATATTTCTCCTTTCAAATCAACATAGTCTTCCACTTTGTTTTGAACTTTTTGACCAAAAACACACTCGTGAGCTTATAAAAAAAAATCAACAATGAAGATTCCTCTCTTGGGGTTACTTTTACTAATAAGTCTTGTCGGCTCTCCGACAAGGGCTGAAGAAGGACCTGTTTGCCCGAAGACCGAAACTCTTAGCCGTGCAAGTTTTCCGGAGGGCTTTATGTTTGGTACCGCAACCGCAGCCTTTCAGGTACATGTATATGTATACAAAATAGATAAAATATCCATAGAAATGGTGATATTAAAACACTTACAAAACATTGGGTGAAGCTAAGAATATGTTGGGAAATGGAACAATGAAAATGATTTATGTATTTATATGGTTAAAATAGGTGGAAGGTGCAGTAAATGAAGGTTGCAGAGGTCCAAGCCTGTGGGACATCTACACCAAGAAATTTCCACGTCTGTCTCTTTTCTTTTCTATTTATTTCGACCACGAAGCATATATATGTCCACTTATTAGTTGTCGGTTTTTTTAAAACATGCATTCATCACTCGTGTGTTATTATGAATTTGATTCCAAGAGGTATTATAAAGAGTTGTTAACGACCAGTATTATAGTAAGTAACTGTGTAGCGAACCAGATATCTGGTGATAATAAATAACATTTTGTACTATATTTAAACTGCAGATAGAGTTAAGAATCACAATGCTGACGAGGCCGTCGATTTCTACCATCGCTACAAGGTATTAGCTTCTAGATTCTCTTTTTAAACGTTTGATCATTGATAGTATCATTTTCTCACGTGTAGTTCGAACAACTAAAAGATGATTGAAGTAGTCCAGATAATTAATTTCGGGAAAACATTTTATCAAAACTGTATAAAGAATAATTTGGAACAACACAAGATGAATAGTTAAATAAAAAAAGAACTAAGTTAATCTTGTAAAAGTTGGTAACTATATAACACTTAGGATAAAGTGCATCATAAGGTTCAGTTTTTATAGTTATTTATTTTATTAAGTTTTATCGATTAGAATTTTCATAGTGAATCGTTAGATTCATGGGCTCTACGAAGTCATGTTAATTACTTAATTTTATAACTAATGTTTCGTATGCCTATCTAAATCAACAGGAGGATATCCAGTTGATGAAAAAGCTGAACACTGATGGTTTTAGACTTTCTATTTCGTGGCCAAGAATATTTCCTCGTAAGTTAAACCATTCATGAGTTCCTCAACAAATAAAAATAGGCCACGAGAATTTTAGAATTACTATTGGTTTCCAACAAGAGCTGGTTACTGAATAATATAACAGATGGGAGGATGGAGAAAGGAATAAGCAAAGAAGGAGTTCAATTTTACCACGATCTTATTGATGAGCTCCTTAAAAATGGTCATAGACTCTCTCTAACTCTATATATCCACAATTATATCTACATTTTTATTTATTTATCGTAGTAACATATAGTAACTGCAAAAAACTAACTCTCACTAAATTATTGTTTTTCAGACATAACACCATTAGTAACGGTTTTTCATTGGGATACTCCCGCCGATTTGGAAGATGAATACGGTGGCTTTTTAAGCGAACGTATTGTGTAAGTGTACATGTCATATCTTCACATTTGATTATTGTTTTTAAGTTGTTTCGTACAATAGTAATTTTTCTACTATACGTAATATCAAAGTATAATTGCTTACTTTAAAATGTGAATATATAGGCCTGATTTTGTGGAGTATGCAAACTTCACGTTCCACGAGTATGGGGACAAAGTGAAAAACTGGATTACGTTCAACGAGCCATGGGTCTTTAGCCGTTCGGGCTACGACGTTGGGAAGAAAGCACCAGGACGTTGTTCTCCTTACGTCAAAGAGTTTGGAAAGCTTTGTCAAGATGGACGGTCAGGATTCGAACCTTATGTTGTCAGTCACAATTTACTCGTGGGTCATGCTGAAGCTGTTGATGCTTTCCGAAAATGCGAAAAGGTAAAAACAGAATACCCTATTTAATCACATTCGTTTCTCCACAGTGACATATAAACCAACTTTTTTAAAAGTTTTACTTATTAATTTTTCGGTTTTTTGAAAAAGTGCAAAGGTGGTAAAATCGGAATCGCTCATAGTCCAGCTTGGTTTGAACCCGAAGATGTGGAAGGAGGTCAAGCGACTGTAAACCGTGTGCTTGATTTCGTCATTGGCTGGTTAAAAACACAAATCATCAACTCTTGATATATTTTAATGTTATTCTTGATTATATATATACATAATTGCAACATTGTGTTTTTCTTTTTCTTTAGGCATTTGGATCCTACCACGTTCGGGGACTATCCTCAGTCTATGAAAGACGCGGTTGGATCTCGGTTGCCAAGATTTACCAAAGCCCAAAAGGCAAAACTGAAAGATTCGACAGACTTCGTGGGAATAAACTATTACACTTCCTTCTTTGCAAAGGCTGACCAGAAGGTTGATAGTCGGAACCCGACTTGGGCTACAGATGCTCTAGTCGAATTTGAACGTAAGATTCGTTTATTTCGTTATTCCTTACCTAATACAATAGTACATCATGTTAAATGATATATTATGCTATATGTCAATGTGTTAACATAACTAGCAAAACCAAAACTTTAGTAATCTACTAAAACTAAATTCTTAAAAACATTTTCAGCGAAGACTGTGGATGGATCCATTAAAATTGGTAGCCAGGTAAACAACTTTCCTTAACCAAAAAGTTTTTTTTTTTTTAATTTATGATTTAATTACTTTACAACTATCATTTCTTGTAGCCCAACACTGCTAAGATGGCTGTCTACGCTAAGGGTTTGAGGAAGCTCATGAAATACATTAAGGACAGATACAACAGCCCTGAGATCATAATCACTGAGAATGGTTACTAAAGAATTCAAAATCTTCTTTTATTATAATATACCGTTTTTCTACTTTTGTTGATTTTCGGAATCTTATTTTTATAGGCTACGGGGAGGACCTTGGCGATAAAGATACAGATCTTAGCGTTGCTCTCAACGACCACAACAGGAAATACTATCTCCAGAGGCATCTTTTGGCACTGAATGAAGCTATATGGTGAGATCAGTTCCTCACTTTGTTGTAAGCTTTGATCTTTTAAGTACAAATGTTTTTTTCCATTTAGATTCAATTTTTTGTATCTTGCAGTGAAGACAAGGTGAATGTTACATCGTATTTCTTGTGGTCTTTAATGGACAACTTCGAGTGGCAAGACGGGTACACAGCTAGGTTCGGAGTTTACTACATAGACTTCAAGAACAACTTGACTCGTATGGAGAAAGAATCCGCAAAATGGCTTTCTGAATTCCTCAAACCAGGCCTGAAACCATCTAAGTCCTCAAAGCTACACGAGGAGCTCTGAGTCGAGTTTCTTTGCAAGATCTTAAAGCAAAAGCTTCAATCCCGCGGACAATAAAAGAAGGACGACGAGTTTGTCTTTGGTTTCTTCTTATGTTGTATAGTTTCTGCTGCAGTGTAGTTAAGACATGTTTAGAATAAGGAAATGGGTTACTATGTACCCACATATATGTATCCAAAATATGTACAGTGTTGTTGTTGCCTCTAAATTCGAAATCCAAAGCTTTGATTTATGCATGAAAGACAACATAATCTATTTGCAGAGTGATGCAAGAACTCGACGAGGAGGATCAAACGGTCTTCGAGAATGAAGAACCGCCCAGTTATCTATAAGCAAAACATCTCCTCTCTGCCACGGAACAGCAACACATTCCTCTTCAAGAATCCTAAGACAATCATGGACTATATCCGCAGGTAAAGGCTTTCCATCCCCAAAAGTCACAGCCTTTCTTGGATCATTCCGCTTATCCTCCCATCCCGTATAAGCAGCTACCATGCTGTTAAACCATACTTTACGGTTTCTCGACTCGTCATATTTGATAGCCGGAATCGGACCCATTACCGTCTTGGCTCCACCATCCTCTGTCCATTCCAGTTTCATTCCCAAATCAACCGCCCTATCAAAGCAAGTTTCATCAATGTTATCAAGAAGCCCCCTCAACGAACATACACTGTGAGAATCTACAAGTGATGATGAAGTACCTTTGCTCAGCAAGGTTCTTGTCATGGGTTAAGAATGTAGATTTCCAACCACGTCCAATGGGAGATGAAGGATCATCATCTTCACCTAAAACCCTAACATAAAGCAAACCATGTTCCTCTAATCTCTGAACAAACTCTGGATGTTTATCTTTCATTCTCTCATACACAACATGACTCAACACAATTGGAGTCTCTCCACCACACTTAGGCTCAATCTCACAGTAAAAGAACAACTTTGATGGAAACTCACGAACCTAACAAACACCATCAATCAAATTCAATAAAGCTCAAAACTTTAGATGTAAAAAATCAAATTCACATAAACCCAAATCTGATTTTGATCAATACCTGAGCCATCTCGTGGTGAAAAGGAATCTTCTGATCAGGAGGAGATTCATTAGCAGTGAAGACACGACCGACGACGCTAGTGCGAGGAGCAGCGCCTCCGACGTAAGGAAGCTCATCGAAACCGAAAGCTTCAACGACGTCGTTGAAATCATCGGCGGAATTCACCGGAAAACCTCTGAATAGCACTGCTCCGGATTCGTGCAAGAGAGAATCGAGATAGTGTTTCTGAGTTTTGATAGTTTGAGTGAATAGTGGGAGAGACAGAGCAGGAATTGGAATCGAAGCAGACGGTGGTGATATCACCGCCGGGAATGGTTTGGATTCGTAGTGCTTTTGCTGTGGGATTGGAGTTTCCACCAACAACAGTTCCGCCATTTTTTTTCTGATGTTTTCTCAAATTATTTTCTAATCTTAGTATTTTCACAATCTCTTTGATGTCACTATCACACAACATACTCATGATGTTATGGTAAGTTTTTTTTATACCAGACTCATGATTTTTTTTTACCATGAACCACTATAAATTGGTTTTGATGTGGAACACTCTCTATGATATGTTAGAATATTTATTCATGCATGTTTGTGTGAAAATTAAAGACCAATTAAAAGTGTAACACAATAACACATCATTCTAAACATGTATTTGTGTATAAAAGGTATATTCGAATCACTTTGGCCAAAGCACCATCCTAACAACGGATGGATTTAAGCGGCTAGCTACACTTTTATTTGGTCAAGACAAGTACGAATACACAACACTACAACAACATAAGTAGATATTGAACCCTAATAGTAATTAAGAGGCTTAACTAAAGTTTACGAGGAAGTTGATTTTTGAGCTTAATTAACATTTAACAACAACGGCAACAAGTTCCCGGTGGAGGTTTTGGGCCTTCACAGCAGCGGCAAGCAGGACATGCTACTTTATCACCTCCAGTAACGTGAGAGGCTACAAAATAATCATTAAAAAATGTTTACAAATAAGATAAATTAATATTGAAAATGCTCTCATTAATGTTCTGATTATTTAGTGATGAGGTTTGTCAATGTTCTTGCCTGCTGGTTCGGTGGGACTTTCAGTAGCATGAACATCTTCATATGCGAATAGAGATACATAAAAAAAACTCTAAATTGATAGGTAAATTCTCAAATTAAATCAGTTAACTAAGCAGTTTACTTACCTGCGAGACAAGAGATAAAACTTGTCGGAGATAAAACCATGGTTGTGATGAAAATGATAAGAATCATTTTCTTCATAGAGCTAGTCATAATGAGTCTTGAGTATGGTTTTTGGTTTCTATAAGCTTATATGTCTAAGTGTGTATTTATAGAATGTTAGTAGATAAAATAAGGAGATAAGAATTGACGAAAATAATACATTTTCCCATGGTCTTTTACTCTTTTTGTTCAACTTTTGTTGTTGTTTGAATCCTGTTTTTAATTTGAGATAATGTAGTTAAAGCTTTTGTGCATGGATTTTTTGCCACTCTTGAATTATCTTAAGACGTCAGTAATATTGTTAACATACAAAGGATGTTTAAAGTCAAAGGTACGATACTATTAAATACTTTTGTCTGTAGTAATTGAAGGCTCGAAGTATGCTATCTTGTGATCTTGTCATGTGACTCATAGCGAATTTTTCCAATTGTTGATAATAGGAACTCTTTATAATAATGCATATTCGAGTTGCAAATTATATTCTTAATCAAATTATATTTTTTTTTAGTCAAAGTTGCATATCTACTTGGAAATCCAAATTAATATAATATAAAACTTTTTGTCACAGAAAAAATATAGTTGATATATTTTCTACAAAACTAGGTGTGATCTCACGTATGTATTAACATTTCGCAAACACGTTTTCAGGATTGGTCCGAAGAAAAATTTAATTTTTCAAGTTTTAACTTTTTCACTCAATCAAGAGACTTTACACTTCATATAGTCTTGTAGTGTAGAAGACAATTAATTGCAGTAATACTTTGAGTTTTAGCAAATTCTCTTAGAAAAAAGTGTCATCGCAACCGGATTAACTCGTTTATGTGAAGTTTCGACTATCTTGCTTGGCTTAGTGGTAGAGCTAAGACCTTCCTCCACGACACCACTTTGGTGGTTTCATCAATCTTATTTGTCACTCACATCTCAGTTTCGGATGAATGACGGCGCTGTAGTAACACTCATGAAAGTTTGTTATCTCTTACTTGTAGCTTCAAAACCAGTGATAGGACCGGAAGAGGCACATCTCTACACTCTACTTTGAACTATGAACGATGGAAAATACATTTTTACTTCTTTTTTCTCATGCGCTGTTTGGCTGCGTGTTACTGTACAAAGTGGACTTTTACAAAAATAAACATGTTTACTCGTCATCTTGAAGAACTATAAAAAAAAATTCATGTACAAGTGAGTATTGGTTATTACATTCAAATGCTTATAGTCAAGTCTATATATACATGCACAACACAACAAATATGCAAATCAATTAAAACATAAAATAATGGGAAAAGGTCATTTGAGATTTCGTAAGTAAGTGACGAAGATGAAGATTGAAATGATACGTATCGGTTATGGGATAATGAAGAGGGTTTTTCACACGATTTTCTAAAAACAAGAATCATTTATTCTTAATATTTTTTGTCAAACATTCTTTCCAAATAATATCAAATCTTTTGTGATCCCATTATCACCAACTAAGAAAACAATGTATAAAAGTGTGTTACTATCAAAACTAGCTTATAGTAAAACTATTCAACATAACCCAAGGTTATTTTATTCACAATACAAAGATTACACTTTTTATTTACTTATATATACATATTATAAAGATTACACATATTTAACACATCAAAATAACCCATTTGATTGAGAGCAAACGTCAGTCTTCAGGCGCCGCCTGGACAACGACATGGGCAGCAAGAATCAGGTGGAGCCGGTGCACAACATACACACTGTGGACACATGCGAATTGGTGGTGACGGCGCCATCAGCTTACGCCCTCCACCTTTTCAGTGAAAAATAAAATCATTAATCCCTCTAAAAAACTGAAAGAGAGAGAGAGTCATACATACAGTATAGTGGAGGATATTCATAGATAACTAGCTTACCTCCTAGAAGCACACTAGCGGCTTGACATGGAAGTATTGGAGACAAGACAAGTGAGAGAACAAAAACATATAGGAGGATGTTGGATTTTGCTGACCCGGTTTTCATTGCAGCTTTAAGATGTGTGAATGTGAAAATCTTATTGAACTAAACCAATTTGCTGTTGAAACTTGGAACCATGGTGAGAGGATGATTATATAGCCGGGACGTTTGGTCAAGAAGAGGACTTAGCAATAAAATATTTAAGAGATTAAATCTAGTTACTATTGACCAAAATAAGCCATTAGTTTTGATGATGCAGCTATATTTTGATTTCACACGGTAATTGATATACACTATCTTCTGATATCACCATCTACCTGATAGATATTGCAATAAATACATGTTGCAACTATTGCGATTAGTTGACCTTGAGGTAGTTTGCATGAGATGACTTTGTGTAACGAGTTCATATTAAACGATGATAGAAGAGCCTTTGCTAGCACCTAAAAATTCTGTACAAGCATAGATGAAGAAATAACCTTGTACCATTTTTAGCTGACTTTTATAAACTTCAAACAAAGATGCATGTATTGTAAACATGGTTTTACATTCATAACCCGAAAGATTAACTTCGACATTGTTGTGAACTCTAGGATTTCGACATTTTTAATTTTTTACAGTAGTTCATCAACTCTCCAAGGAGGACATCAAAACTAACTTATAAACATATAAGTACTGAGCAGAACCCAAAGGTTTTATTATTCAAAACACAGAATACACTTTTTGTTTACGTGTTCATACATATTATAAGGAATTAAGGACCTTGGATAGCACATTGGATAGCATAAGTCAGAGTCTTCAGGGACCACCAGAACAGCCACAACGGCAGCAAGAACCGGGTGGAGCCGGTGCACAACATGCACACTGTGTACACATGAGAATAGGTGGTGGTGGCGCCATCATCTTACGCCCTTCACTTTTCCATTAATAAATCAATTTCTCCCTATGAAAAACCAAAACAGAGAGAGTGATAGTAGATGGGAGAAATTTCAGAGATTAATTAGCTTACCTCCTAGAGGGACACTAGCTGCTTGACATGGAAGTGTTGGAGACAAGACCAGTGCGAGAAATAAAACATATAGGAGGATGGTAGACCTTGCTGACCCGGTTTTCATCGCAGCTTTAAGATGTATGAATATGAAAATGTGAGTGAACGAAACCGATTAGCTGCTGTTGAAACTTGAAACCATGGTGTGAAGATGACTATATAGCCGGGGAAGAGAGAGGAAGTAAACTGAACAAGTTGGCCAAGAAGATCAAATCTAGTTACCGTTGACCAAAATAAGCCATCTACATGATAGATACTGAAATAAATACATGCTGCAATTATTGCTTAGTTGACCTTGAGGTAGTTGCGGTGAGATGACTTTCATATGCGAAACTTTATGAGAAGTAATCATGTCAACAATTGTGTAAGGAGTTCAGATTAAACAATGCGAAAAAGTAGAAGAGCCTTTGCTAGTACCTAAAAATTCTATACATGCATAGATGAAGAAACAATTTTGATGAGCTTAGAACTTCATTCTTTTAGCAGGACCTTGATCGATAATTGGATCAACTTGAGGCGGTTGTGACTCTCCTCCCTGTGTTCCAAGCTCTTCCTTTTCTCCTAATGCTTCTTGGCTAACATAACCTTCAGGAAAGGGTGGGGGTGGAGGTGGTGGCGCTAACTGCACAACGCAACACAAAAAAGCAAGTCTCACAATCAGAAGAGAAGTATAAGAAGTAGAGTCAGTAACATTCGTCATGCCAACAAGAGATCTTTAGTGATACAGTAAGTAGATTTTTTCACAAATACAAATGTACCTTGCGATATAATGAGGTAAGAATGACATCGACTCGCTTCATTTCCTTTAGATCAACTGTCTCACTAGCAGGCTTCGACTCAGCAGGTTCGTTCTGGTTTTCAGTATCAACTAGAACATATAGATAAAAAATCACAATACTGATGAAGTAATTTATCTACCTCAAGTTGCAGCAAAGGGCAACTGTTACACAAGAACTTGTTAAAGCCATAAACTTGTTCACCATTGGCCATGAGCTTGAAAATCAACAAAAAGTAGCTTCCTAAGTTAACTGATAAACTTAAGACTATTGCAACTAAGCACACTTGCAAGTCTACAAATAGTTCATACAAACAACATATATATTTCGTCCAGTTTCATACAAAGCCATCGATCTTTTGGAAGAGAACGAAACCTTACCTTGTCTAATGGTCTCCAATTTCGATGCAGCATCAGTGAAAGCCTTGGATATATTATAAATAGTCCGACTCTGATTCAAACATACAAAATGAGAAAGAGAAGAAAACAAAACGTTTCAGAAACTAAAACAGACAACTATCATCAGCAACACACAAATCAAAAGAGGAAGAAACTTACAACTCGAGCTGCGAAGACACTACAAAGCTGAGGAGCTTGGTAAATAGAACCATCCAAGATATAATATGTTAGCATCGGTGTGACTTTCTCAGGACCATCTCTCTTTTGCTTACGAAAGACGAACAGGTTTGGTTCAGTAGCATCAGTTAACATATATTCTAGACCTGTCATCTTCCTACATAATATAATCACAATGGTTTCAATCAAACATTGTCACTAAATTCTCCACCTAAATCTATCTCCATTTCTCTAACAGTATCCCAGGTGAGACCAAACCCTAATTCGACCTAAAGTTGAAACCTTTATGAGTTTCAACATAACCCTATCTGTAGAGCAGTGAGGAGGAGCTTACGAGAGGTGAGAGAGATCGAGAGGGTGAATGGATCTTCTCCGAAGAATCTCATTGTTGCAAGTTGTATCGTAGAAAGGAGACAAAGCGAAGTAATCGAAGATGTAGTTACGATCAAGAGGGTATGAATTGATCCAGAGCTGATCCCTGAAGGAAATTCCAGTCATATCCGTTCCCGGAGGCTGTAACGGAGGAGGAATTTGATCCGCCGCATTGCCGTTGAAGGTATCGGCCGTAGCCGCCGAGAGCAGAGAGGAATCCATGGAAGTGAGTCACTTCGCCGTGAAGGAGAAGAGCACAGAGAAAGAAAGAGAGCGAGAGAGAGAATAATATGGTTCGGCCCATTATGTAATTTGGGCTTTCGAATTTCATTGGCCCAAAATTGAAGGAATTAGACAAATGTGTTATCAACTGATTCTGACAACATTTTTTTTTTTGTTACAAACTTATAATAACTATAGAACCTTTTTTTTTAATAACTAGTAATTGAACTTTGTCCGATGATAACTTAATTAATAAGAAGAAAACATAACAAAGGCAGATAAATCTTTTTTATAGAAATGAAATAAAAACACAGGGTTTTGTCCAAAAAACCACAAGGGTCAAAAGTCAACGACCATTTAAATCATAAGAAGGTTTTGTTGTGTGTTCCATGCACGTATCCTCCCTGGACCAGCTTCCAGCTAGCGAAGCCAATTGCTACGTTTACTTCTTTTTTTTATCAAAGTTTGTTGTGATTGTTGGGCCTTTGGAACCATTTTGATCCTCACAATCTTTGCTTCTTTTTAAACAATGTAAAATTAGTCTTCCACGTTGTAGCTTACCTATTTGGCTATTCATTTGCCATTGAATTGGATTTTTTTTTTTTTTGTTTCTTACCATGGAATATGGA
>Ga0041059_1002468_pt1 | contig 13738 bp, 7 predicted proteins | sample AraColnosormetaG_FD_56232 | JGI IMG/M metagenome (GOLD analysis project Ga0041059, IMG submission 56232) | Arabidopsis roots microbial communities from North Carolina, USA - Col MF nosort | ecosystem: Host-associated > Plants > Roots > Unclassified | place: USA: North Carolina | collected 2013-09-02
AAAAAAAAAAAAAAAAAAAAAAAACCCTGGAACCAACAAAATAATAATCGATTGAATTTAAAAAAAAAAACTTGGTCGATCGGAACATCTAGAATTTCTTATGACTTGAATCATGCTTAGGGATTTTGGAAGGCAGCAACGCAATTCAAAAAAATACGATTTGTTCAACTTAAGTTTTGAAAAGCTATTTTCAGCAGATGAAACCAAAATCGGAATCGTCAATGGTATTTGATAAGCGGCTCATAAGTTTGGATAACAATTTCAACTGTTTTAAGAAAATCTAATACCCTAATTGTTTGATAACAGATTTTGACACCTTAATTGTTTAATAACCTTCGCTTACCCAAATTTCTCTTGTAACACATTTATTATATTAAGTAATGGTTTGGTTTTTAAATTAATTAATTAAGTCCATGGGGCTATGTCAATGAATTGTGGAAGCCCAATATTTACATTCTATTATTAATATATTTGCTTGGGGCATCAAACATATTTATATAACTCTGTTAAAGAGTAAATCTGTAATATATGCCCCAAAATGTTTTTCCATAATTTGATGCCCCAAGCAAATGTTTCTTTTTTCATAAGTGAGGCACGGCCTTATTGGTTACGTGGTTAATATTATAGAACAAGTCCTTTAAAATGTAAACAATAAGGTCTATTTATCTTAATAACAAAAAAGTGTCTATTTAGTATTTATCTTATCCAACATTCTACAACAATATTGTTACACTAACTAACGCCGTAGCCTCCGGCTCGTTCTTCTTCTTGAATTTGAACCAAATGGCCAGAAGGAACATGAGGGTGGTCAAGAGGGCAGCAGTCAGTTCCAGGAGTTTTGATAGTACTGTTGGTCCCAAAAGGCTTCCTCTAGTTTCATTTTTCTTTCTTGTGCTTGGTTAATTATTTGTGTTTTCACAAAGCTTTGGTTTTGATCTTTTAATCTCTAGGAATATATCTTTGTCTGCTTATCTATCTCTTTCCATCACTACCGGCAATGTTGACTCTACAAAAAAAAATAATTGTGATATTTTGAAAAAAACGAAGTTGATACTTGAGAGTTGAGATGAAACTGCTTCTTCTTCTGTTTATTGTTTTGTCATTTCTTGATATGTCCAGTCAAAAGTAAACCAAAACTGATTAGAAAACCGAATCAACAATAAATCAGTTATCAAAAAAGAAAGTAAACAACAAGGTCTATTACTATTGGAGTTTGAGTCTATGATCAAATCGGCTAAAAGGAAAAGAAAAAACAGTGAGAAGAAATGAAGAAAAGAAAAGAAGCAAAAGCTAAGCAAAAGCTAAGCAAAAACTAAGCAAAATGAGAAGAATTCTTATGATTAATATAAGCGTTATATTGCGTATTATTTTTAACTTCGTATGATCAATCCATATTTTCTGGAGATGCAGGGTAAAATTGTAAAAAATTAGCGAGTTGAAAGATTTTTATGGTTAGGAACTTGACGAACCAAAATTTTAAGAAAAAATTCTAAACCCTGATATTTCTAGTATCAGTTGAACCAAAACAAATAGATACTATATAATATGCAATAGAGTTTTGTCCTAATTCGTGAGAAAACGTCTAGAGGAAAAAAAAAACATATTTTTATGTTACAAAATCTACGCAACGCAATGGTAAACAAGGAGTGATAAGTTCACAAGAAAGTCACTCCAAATTTTTGTATACAAAAGTGTAGATTACAAGATAATTTAGCAGAAGTCAGATTTGGTGATAAAAGTACGAGTCTCCCGGTTTCTTATCTCCACCATCGCTAGTTGCTCCTCCAAATCCAATGGTATGGGTCACTCCAGAAACAAGATTAGTAACCATGGAGGTTCCCCAATAGACCCACCCGTTTTCATCTCCATGTCGCTCAGCCTCAACGCCAATCCTCTGTTGCTGCTCTGCCATGATATCACCCCATCTCTTCCTCATAAACTCTCTAACAACTTCAGCTCCTTGAGTAGCCACTTCTTGAGATGGGATCTCAAGCGGGTTTTGGTCCAAGTTCAGTTTCTCTAGCTTCCTCAGCCTATAAAATGAGTCTGGTATAGCTTGGATTTGGTTGTTGCTTAGATCAAGCTCCCTCAGGTTAGTTAGATCAGTGATAGTGTCAGGGACACCCATCAAGTTGTTGAAATTGCTGCTTAGGTTTAGAACCTCAAGTTTCGTTAGTCTCCCGATCGAGTTTGGTATCCCGTGGATCTCGTTCATGTGTGCGTCAAGATACTTTAGATTATACATTTCACTTATCGAACCTGGAAAGTAACGGAGTTTGTTCAGCTGGATCGATAATCTCTCGAGGTTTTGTAATCCGTATCCAATGTTTGTAGGTAATGAAGTCAAGTTGTTGTAGCTTGCATCTAACTCAACTAGTGACCTAATTTATGAAAATCATTGAAACCTCAGGACAAAAGTAGAAACAATATACAGAACATTTACAAGAATAGACAAGAACATGAACCTGCAATGCGCGATGCTCTCAGGGAGTGCGGTTAGATTGTTCGCATTCACATTAAGGATTCTAAGGTTAAGCAACATCCCTATAGAGTCAGGAAGAGATTCCAAAGAATTTGAAGATACATCGAGCTCTTCTAGCTTCTTGAGTTTCGAGATTGCATCCGGTATAAACTGTAAAATGTTTAAATTACAAAATCAGTTTCACACATTACATGAAGCATTTAAAAAACAATGATAATTCCTTGCATCACAAGAAGCATCAAAAACAGATACAGTTACTTGTAGTCCAAGTTTCTAACAAAACTATATCAGTCAAGTGTCTTTTTCGATATAATTCATGAGATTCTGTAAGCTATGTTCGAGATTAATATTATCGAGCTATCATTAGAGATAGTTCAAAATTTTGGGATCTTAGTATTACCGTCAAGTCATTGCCAGAGAGATTCAAGTATACTAAGCCAACTACTTTCCAAAAAGCTTCAGGGATAAGCTTAAGTTCTTGGCTGGAGAGATCAATCCTCTCAACGGTTCCGCCGGATTCCGCCTCCTTGAGCACCGCAAGAACCTTCTCGTTCACTTCTTCACCGCTTCTCAACATCGATTCCACCTCCGTAGAATAAACCCTAGAAAGCTCCTCCTCTGTATCCTTCAACTTCTTCTCGTAACTATCGTGCACTTCATCCAACCGCACAACCCCGGCATAAATCTCCGACTCCTTCGCTGCTTCCTCCGGCGAGAGCGAATCCATAATTTGAGCGATCTTGAATCGAGCAGAGGAAACCGCTAAGGGATCAGGTCGAGAGCCGAGAGAGTTGAAGACGAAAAGCGTCTGTGTGATCGTTGTGGGGATGGATTGAGTCAACATAGACATGATTTCTGGATTGGAGAGAAGAGGAAAAGAAGGAAGGAGAGTTTCTTGCGCGGCCATAGACGGCGGCGCGTGGAGATTGGAGTCATGTTGATGAAGGACGTAAGAGAGTAAAGGGAATTTGTCGAGATCGTGATCCATGGTTTTTGTGATTATTAGTCAAAGGTAATTGGAGATTAAGAGAGGTTTTAGTAAAGGTATGTTCATGGTTGAACAAGTCAGAAACATTGAAGTTGATGTTGCCATGTTTGTGAGCACAAGTCTAGTTGGGTTGAAAAGTGTCGAAGTTGACCGAGGAAATTAATAAGATTCCAATGATAAAGTCAATCGAGCCATCTTTTTTGAATAATCGAATCAAAGACCAATCCTGTCCAGTTAATGTAATAGGATATATGGCATTAACAACGAGATTATGATATCTTATAAGTTAGGGGAATTGTCCGCATAGGAAAAAAACAACCGTTAATCGTTTGAACATTGATCTAAAAGACTTGGTCCGTGAAACCAATGTGGTTTTTGAGCTACATTCTTCAATTACACTTGATCGTTTCTAATATTTTTGGGTTCAACTCGGAAGCACTTCTATCTTACATCATATGTGTTTCATATTTTCTTTGCTAAAACTTCATATGCAAGTACTTCTTTGAAAAATGTAATGGTTTTAATAATTGCAACGGTTGGACGAATAAATCCATTTGTTGATTTGACCGCTTTTTATTTACCATTCATGTATAGTCCTATAATGTGTTTAGTTTATTCCACCCATTCATATCTTTGTGTATGTTTCCAAAGTCAAATCTCCGGTTGTTCGACCCACATCTTCCGGAACTACAAATAAAGAAGATTAATTCAGCTCATGTTGCTAGTATGACCCTCTTGCTTTTACCATCAGATTTCAGTTTAGTTGTGAATTGAACAAGCTAACAAAATCCAAACGTAAGTCAATGAACTATAGAATCATAATCCCATCTTTCCAAATTACCAAGAGAAAGAAAAAGAAAAAAACTTAAAGATGGCTATCACGTCATTGTTAGATCATTAAGATAAGCGACCAATCCTAAGAGATGCTTGATGGCCTAAAATGCCTACTTTCGTCGTGTTTATACCGCCTAATTCCTCTTATGAATTGCCAATAGTCCCTAACTCCCTACTAATACGTCCACCACCTAATTTATGAGCTTAAAATATCCGAAAATTCAGAACTCACGTCGCTTTTTAAGGTCATTAAAGTTTCCATTTTCCACAGTCCAAGACCTCAATTTTGTTATTGGATATAAACTTGTACTTGGTGTCTTCTCCTCCCCCACCCAAACTCTCTATAAATTCATTTCCGATAGTCTTAAAAACTTGTATTATTATTTGTACTTCTCCACACCAGCTGTATTTCGGGACCCGTTTTAAATTAAAATCGAATCTTATCATCATCACTATCACTTCTTCTCCTTCTTCTTTTATCCCCAACATTCTTAATCCATTTCTTATTTTTTTTGTCTTCCTCTTCTATTTCTCCAAGCTTATCCCGTTTCGAATTTCGTCTACCATAAAAGTTAATCAGAAAAGTATATATAGTGATATTCAAAAAACTGGACCACATACCATAAACGAGAAAAATCGATCACGCCATTGCTCGAATTTTACAAGGATAGATTAAATTACCTGCAAACGACAAAAAAAATGATTATGGAAGTTAGCTCAACAGAAATTGTCAAACTGAATTTAACCTAAACTAACACACAAACGGTGATAATAACACGCAAGCAAAACAGAACAATGTAACAGAAAAAAAGATAAGGTAGGGCAAACACGTGGTGGACCGGTCCGGTTAAACGTTGACGGGGAAAATGCAACGGACATAGACGGAGTTACACGATATCAACGGAAAAAAAAAGGAATTAAAGTCACTCACCCAATTCATCATCATCACCAACAAACAGAGAATAAAAAGCTTTTGGGATGATTTCATTAATGGCGATGGTTAGATCACGTACACCCTTCTATTATAATCTCTCGCTCTTTTTTACATTAGAAAAAAAAAACGAAGATTCTTTTTTTTTTTAATCGTATATTCGAAGATTCTTCACGTTATTGCCAGTGATTGCCGTTGTGAACAAGGTAGATATTTCTGGAATTACGGTGAACATAACAACCATAACACGGATTCTTCGTAACCGTCGTTATTCTCGGTGGAGACGGAGGTAGCGGTGGTTTTGATAGAGACGGAGATCTAGGACTTGATGAAGTAGAGGAAGTTGTGGAAGATGATGACGTGGTGGTTGATGACGGTAACGCTAACGGAGGAGGAGATTTTTTAGATCCGGCGGCGGATTTTGGTGGATTTAAGAAGACTCTGATTTTCATCGGAGATGAAGAGGAAACGAGATCGTACTCTTCGATTAGATTCACTAGATCTTCATCGGAAGTAATTGAAACGAGCGCGTCGAGATCTTCCGTCGGAAGCTGACATCGGATCGTTACGGTTATAGATCCGCCGACGCCGCCGCACATCTCCGCCATCTTCGACGCTAACTCTGTTAAAACGCACCACACGTGTGGCCTTAATTTCTCTTTCCACAAAACCGATTTCGTTTTTTTTTTTGTGAAATTCAAAATTGACAATGAGATCGAGAGCGTGAAACTAACCGGAAAATGAGACGGAGCGAGGAACGGCGAGGACGCGAGTGTGACCACCGTTGTAACGGAGTTTACCGTCGGGATAACGAGGTAGGATTTTGCCGCCATAGCTACAGAGAAATTTGATTGTTGAGTTCGTCGGAGATGTAACCATATCTGGAGAAGTGAGAGAGAGTTGAAGAAGGAAGGAGAAGAATCTAGAAGGTTGGTTTGTTCTGTGCAAGCCAAGTGACGAGTAACGTTTAGAGCGTATTTATAGCGGTTCATGGAATTGAGTAAACAAAGAGAGATTGTGAAGGGTAGGATCGTCATTTGGAGGAACTATTCAGATACGTAAGCTATAGTTTTGTACTGTTCTTATTTATTTTTATTTTACTTTAATGAAAACACCCGTAAAAGATAATAAGATTTAATGATAAGTTTTTTTTTAAAAAAGCTTTTTGTATGGAGTACTATGAATGAATACTATATATTAGCATTTTTTATGGTGCACATTTCAATTTTTTTATTTATATAATTGGCGTATTTCTTTTTAAAAATCTTTGATAGACTTATTATTATTATAAGATTATTATTATTATTATTATAAGATACACTAGAAACGAGTTTTTCTCTGCAATTTTATGTATCTCATGACAAATCTCTTTCTCGTCCTAAATTGAGCCTCCCTCTTGCTTTACCTCGTCCTGCAACGAACCTTTCTCTTGCTCAACCTCGTGCAGCAACCAACTTTTCTTCTCCACGTCCTCCATGGAGGAACACTCCCCTTAACAACTCTTCGGTCTGCATTATTTTGCTTTTGGATGGCTAATCAACGAATCCATATATAACCAAGTTGCATTGTCTCTGGTGGTAAACTCAATTCTCTACCTCAGTAGAGTTTCGATTTTTTGTGAGTGTTCGAGCCTTGGTAATAACCCGCTTGATGGCGCTTGTGAATAATACTAGTAGTAATTTTGAAGTAAGAAAATATATAGTAGTAGTGCCTTTTTTTTTAATTGTTAACAACATCAAATATATAAACTTGAACCTTAATGAAATGATAATACGTCGATTACATTAGCAACTATTAGTTTTTAATCATGATATTATCTGTTAGCTCTTAGTAGTGATTAGAAAAAGATTATTTTTTGTTGATATTTTTAGATCGATAAGATTCCATCCATAAATAATTTTTATTATACGCGCTAATACAATTTAATGCAATCAAATTTTGGAAGAAAAAACGGAATCAAATAAATTTAACCACTTAATAAAATGCACATTTTAAATCAAGTATTATGTTTTTTTCATAACTTTCAAGTATTATGGTTTTGAATGATGAACAAAATTAAAGTATTATATTTTGTATAGCTTTCATTTCTATCAATCATAAAAGTTTTATTAAAAGTGTTACAAATATTTTTACTCTCAACTTTATTATACAGCTTTCGCATACAACTTTTTTATACAGTTTTGCACTATTTTCAAAAAACTTATAACTCCAACTAACCGCTAATAATTTTGTACAGCTTTGTGTTACCAATCGGATCATGTATCTTAGATTAAATGTCACTTTAACTAGTGGACATTGTTCCCAACTGTTGTGAACAAATTTGACAATAATAATAAAGAGAACTGTGATGTAAAAGAAAAGAAGAGAATAACGGGACCCATTATCACGTGGGCCACACATGGAGATGGTCCATAGGACTTTGCATGGCCCGTAATGCAATGACGCATTCAAGGCATTTTGTGATAGCCCATAAATTGTTTTTTATTTTCGTCAGCCGATAAAGTTTTAAACACCAAATAAATAATTTTGTTTTGAAACTTAAGACTTTAATTAAGAACGTAAATAAATTTTCGAAAATACTTATAATTATGTTAAAAAGAAAAATTAAGTTGTTATAATGAAACAGTGTTTAAATTTTTCTATAGATAATGCTATGCTAATCTTCAACTAGCAAGAGATATATAAAGATAATATTAAAGGTGGATAATAAAAGAAAAGAGATAAACATAAAAGTGAAAGAACAAATTCAAGGTTACATCAACATTATCCAATGAAGTCATGTATACACAGACGCATCAAAAAAATATGAAAAATGTAAAACAATCGAATATTCTTTTGGAAATATGCCTTTGTATGTCCTCCTATATATGTATGTATATATATTATATATATAGATGAAAGAATTGGAAATGATAATGTTTTTTTTTTTCACACTGAAGGAAATGATAAATGATTATCTTTGTGTATACGTGTGTATCAGTATCTCCCGATCTCTACGTCCAATTATTTTAAATGGTCCTACTCTTTGCAACGAAATTATAAACATATATATATATACCAATATCTTTAGTTTAATATATTATATAGAAATTTTATAAATTGTAAGATATCGTGTGGTATAGTGTATACCAATGAATTATCACCAATTAATTAACGAGGTTAATGTTGATAAGAATATAAAAAGTAAGTTGGTCATAAACATAAGAAGAAAAAAAAGAAAAAAAAGTAAGAAAATGCAATTGTGTGGAGTCTTCTTGAGTAATTATTTTATTTAATTAACCATAAAACGTAGAATTAAAAATAAAATGGGTATTGGTATTTTTACATAAAAAAATTGTATTATTTTAGTAAACCATAATATTTTAGTGTTAATCTAGTTATTTTTCTCTAAATTTGGGTTAAACTAGGTAAATTTCAGTAAAACCTAAACAATTTTTTTTTTGACATGTTCTTTATTAAATTCAACTTGAAATTACAAATATATTAATGAACTTATAAGTGAAAGCTCTATAATCCATATACCAATAAGTATAACAAAATTATAGAAAAATAAAATTACACATTGCCTTTTTCTCGGTAAACCTTACAAATCTGTTTTTTTTTTTAATTGTTTTCGTCTTCAGTCTAATTTGATATTTTCTGACTATAAATTTCTTTTTTATGAAACTCCAATACTTTTCTTAAAAATCAAAAGGTTGTGATCTATCGATTATATTGCAAACTATACAATCATTGACATCTCATGTGTTAGGTGATGGCATTGGTTTTTGTTGTAAATATCTCCCATAATAGATCTATAATCTCAATTCCCTTGTTTTCTTCAATGATCAGAGTTGAGAAGTCCTTATAATTACTTCATATAACTATTCTGGCGGGTTATCTTCCATGAGTAGAAAGAATATGAAAACCCGAATGTGAAAATGTCACACACATTTCGGGACACAAGCCCCTAAAACTTTCAATCTTCAATGTGATTGGCCATTGATCGTAGAATCATAAAATCCACGTCAGAGATAACAGATCTGTGACTGATGTAGAAGAAACATCTTACCACGACTGTTGTTGCATTTGGCAAATTGTTTTATAAAAAAAAACTACAAAGAAGGAAATGTATTTATTTACAATTTAACTTTTGTTTTGCCAATTTCTCCATAGTTCAAAGTGTGCTTCTCACGTCACTAATATCTTGAACATGCAACGATAACATTAAAATTATAATAATAGTCTTTGCCTTTTTCTTTATGCAACGAATACGAATAGATAATTGCAGTATTTTTAATTCACAAGCTCGCGTGACAAAGCTTCAAAGCAATACCGATACATTATACAAAATCTTTTTTTTATTCGTACGAACGACTTGAAATAGTTCTGTGATATATTTAGTGTTAATTGTCAAACCGCTTAAAACGACAATAAACTCTTTTTAAAAAATATATATATACACTACAAATAGGGTTTAAACACATCTTGATTTCATCCAAATTTCAAAAAATAAGAACACACAGACATACATCTTAATTTATTTTCTTTAGCTACTCAAAGGTTAAAACCTAATATATTTTATCAGAATGATCATGTTACAGTAGTATAATAAATAATGGGGAGATTTTAAAGCATCAAATCTAGAAAAATTATTATTTTCCAAATCTTATATAAAAATTAAATATTTTGTTATTTAAAACGTCTAGAATTACTAATAATAATTCGAAAATATAATAAAAAGCACGATATTTGACATATAATCAGGTTACCTAAACATGAATCTGACATATGTTCTTAAATTAATAAAACTATCCAAAATGTCAAATGTAACTCATTAAAAAAAATTAATGTAGATTTTGATGGAAATTTAAGTTAATATATTTAAAAGTTTTATCAATGATAATAATTATTTATTTGCGTGATTTCTTACAAAAGTTGACTAATCTTTTTATCAAATTATAACGCTAACTAATAAAAATTTAATGAAAATTTTGGTTTTCAATATCAAAGTATTGATAATTTAGTGAAACACACAATAATTAAAACATTGAAAAACCTTTAAAAAATACTAACTAAATGATGTAACTAATATTCCTCACTTTTCTCAAGTTTTTCTCAAATTTTCCTTGAGTTATCCTCAATTTTTCATTTGGCAAATGACTAAATGATATGGGGGAAAAAAAACAATTCCATAACTTTCTCTCAAAAATTCCTCAAGTTAAGCAGTTAGACTCAATCATGTCCAAACAAATATTATATATTTTAATAATATATAATTCAAAATGATGTTATTCTTTCAAGTTTTCCAAATTATTCATTAATGGTCTGGTTTAATTTGGTTTGTTAGTTTTGAGAAGAAAATCGATACTATTTCTTTAATTTCATTTTTAAAGGCACAAGAAAATAGACATATTAAATACGTCCAACATTTATGATGAGATGGCTTATTATCCTCTTCTATGGGAGAAGGCGAGAAGCAATGGGCACTTTGCGTGTCTGCCGCAGAAATAACAACTCGTCCATTTCCTCTAATTCATACCATACGTGTCGATTTGTCCTTTTGTCAAATCCTCTCCAATTAATTTGCAAAAATTAATATGTTTATTTTAAAAAATTAAAAATAAATAATAAATACATTACATTTATTAACAGATAGATAAGACAATAAAAACAATTAATTATATATTTTGCGACTAGAATCTAATTTTACAATTTTTGAATAATAAATATAAATGTTTACTCGATTAGGATAATTTATAGTTTGTTTCTATTTGTATTTTCATTCTAAAATTTACTATTATTAATATTTTTTGCTATAGTAACAGTCATAGATTTGACAACTTTTGTAATTAATTAAATTATTACAAATATTTTAAATTTATAGTCAGAGCTTTTACAATTAAATTTTTACAGCAAAAAACTTATAGTAAAAATCTATAATCATCATCTTAATTAATAGACTTCACAGTTCATTAGACATAGTTATCATCAATTTCAAAATAAACAATCCTAAAAAAATAATAAATAAATAAAATAAACCATTTTAAGGCTGGAGTTGTTAAAACCAATTAATAATAACTTTTTACTGTATAATCATTATTCATAAGTTGAAAATTCTTACTAACTTTTGTTACCTAGAATATCCATCCATTGACAAAAAAAAAAAAGTATTACCCAAATACTGTATCCAATTTTTAAAACATATCATATGCCTAGTCATACAAAGTATTGGTGGATTGAGAACGTCTAAATGTGGGTCGCATTGGGACCCAAAAAGGTGATTAGGATAACGAGAGAGGCCATTGAGTTGATCAAGTTGGATCGACTTTGCAAAATACAAGGCAAGTGTCCATTTGGCTTAGCACGACTGACACGTGTATCCTACGAGGCATTCCCTAATTTAGGTGTCTTTTATTGGTCCATACTATTTTGGTAAAAATGTAATCCCAACTTCTTTTGTATTCCGGTTATGACTTATGTGTGTGGGAATCTTTGGATCAGTTTTAGATAAAAGTACATATTCTTGTTGGCTGTTTGCTTCTGCCGTTTAGAAAAAAAAAGAAAAAAAGGAGAAGGATCACTTTTTTTTTCTTTTGAGAAGGATCAATTTTATAAATTTAGGATATGGTAAAAAATATGAATAAGAAGAAGGTGACTTTTGACAATTAAAACTACACTGATATAACAGAAGATAACGAACATTGGTGATGATGATAAGGTATATACGTAGTTCTATAACTAATATTTTAATGCACAAAATGAACATTATTAAAATAAATATTGGAATCTAGCAAGAAAGCATTACTAATGTAAAATATGAATTTATGATACATTATATTTAAGGCATTTTGTATCGTATGAGAAACATTCAACGGTTCCACTATGACCCGGTGCATTGCCAAGGATTAAGCCCATACTATTTTTTTGTTTTTTTTGTGGGTAGTCCCATCCAACCAATATATTTCTTTTTTTGTTATGAATTAGTTACAGATTATTTACGTAACAAGTTGAGGGAAATTGTCACTACTGTGTTGAATTGAGTAGTAAATTTGTTGTAAGACTTCACAAATTTTAGTATAATAAAAGTAATGTTGAAAATTTCATAATAAACTTTGGAGAATGATGCATAACTGACAAGTATTTTTGTGGGTTTTCTTATTAAGAAGGTTCGTTAGGGAACAGCCCACCTCGAACATTGCCCATTACTAGTTGGGTCATGAGATTTCTGAAGAGTGGTTGTAGAGAAATTTCTCTTGTATGAGGACTAAGTCATATGACTATAAATGGGCTTACAAAAAACTGCGTTAGCCCAAATTTGACTATTTATAGTTCGTAGCATACCAGATTAAAATTCTACAAATTAAGCTTATACCATGCAAGATTTTTGATGTTCCCATCCCAATCACTTGTTTACATTTTTTTTTATCAACCAAAAATTTATTAAAATTAACTCCGTAATTGATTGTATAATCGAAATGGAAAGCGTTTACAAAAGTAACTTAAAAACAAAAATCTAGAGGATCTAGTTCAGTAATCCGCCTTAGAATTTCATAGTTGACGAATATATGTTAAAATTGGCTAACAATTATATAGTTCATGTTTGTTATTAATTTTGTTTTGTAAGTTTGGGTTGATAAATATAGGCGATCACAGTTGTGGTTGAAAAAGACCACATATAAATAGTTGGGGTTGATTTTGGGCGTTTTCCCGTAACTTAGATTATCTCTAATTTAATTTTTATAAATACAATTTTGACAAAAAAACAAAAATTACAAATGCAATATGAATGATCTATAATGCTTTTACGTTCCCTATTTATAGAGGCGTTGGAACATAAAGCAAAACCCTAGTCCTAATCGTTAAAGGAAATAATAAACCGTCAATGCAACCTAAAACACCTAATCGAAGCTGTAACTTAATGGGCAAGTAAACACCAAAACATGGCCCATTAAGGATCGATGCTACGCTGCATCAATTTGTAGTGTGTTTGATGGTTTTTATTTTTATTAGAAACTTACACCAAAACTGAAAAAGTCATATGTATAACACAAAAGATGAACAAAATAGTCATATTCATTTTATTTTACTTTTAAAGGAAAGAAAAAAGAAAGAATTGGCCCTTTTTCTAAATTGTCACGTTATGGTGTAGGGCCTAACTTCCTAAGAAATTAAATGTAGAAAATCCTGAAAAATGATTACGTTTATTGGGTAGAAGAGACAGAGAGACGTGGACGTAGTTGGTCGGAGAATGACGAGAGAACGTGAACGTACCGACCAAACTTAAATATGTGATCTCTATGAATTATAATTTTGAACTCTTACTTGCTCCAAACCGACCAAGCCATAACAACCTTTCAATTTTCAAAAAGACTAAATATGGCCCTTTAAATATGATCATATATATATATATGAGGAAATGAGAGAGACATTATCTTATAATCTGTAGCAAACTAGCAATGAAAAATTACACTGTAACAAATATTGAAGTGTTTTACTAAGAAAAAAAAAAAAAATATATATA
>Ga0041059_1002469_pt1 | contig 13726 bp, 9 predicted proteins | sample AraColnosormetaG_FD_56232 | JGI IMG/M metagenome (GOLD analysis project Ga0041059, IMG submission 56232) | Arabidopsis roots microbial communities from North Carolina, USA - Col MF nosort | ecosystem: Host-associated > Plants > Roots > Unclassified | place: USA: North Carolina | collected 2013-09-02
AGCGATAGTTTTAAGAATACTTGACCTTGTTTGATACGAATAAGCCATGCGTTTTGATCTTCTCTATGGATTCGAATCAAATCTTCAAGTATCTTCAATGCGTTGATGTAGTTTCCTTTAGCGATGTGATCTTTAGCATCTTTGTAGAGTTTCCCCTCCTTGATAGAAGAAGAAGACTCCATTGAAGACGATTCTCAAGATTCTTTAAGCTTTCTTGTGTCTCTCGAGGGCTTTTCTTGCTTCAGAGAGAAATTGTGAAGCGGGAAAAAAGAGCAACGAGAAAATAACATAATTGTATCGAAGAAAAATCTGGCTTTTATAACGTGAGTGTCACGTGACATAAGGCTTTGGTTTAAAGAAAAAGAAAAAACAATTTTTAGTATTGGGGAATTTCGTCGAACACCTTGTGTGCAACATCTGTAGTACACTACACTACACTGTTTCGATTTAGTTGTGAATTTTCAGGAATAGATAAACAAAAGAAAACCCAGGATTTGTCTGAATCTTCGGGTTTTGCTTAAGAGACTTGGATATATAATGGTATTCATGTTGGGGATGAACAAAATTCAGACTTGAAATGATCAGAGAGACCAGAGGTTGTTCGACAAATCAAGTAGCTTTGGGGCTTAATATAATAAATAATTCGTCTTTGTAACCAATCTCAACCTTCCAGCTGTTACCTTTTTTTTTTGGTTAGTTTCTATGCAAAATTTTAAAATTATTTGATTTTAAAATAATTGGTTGATTGCAAATTGTTGGAGTATCAAATAATTTTAAAGTTTGCATATTGTTGCAACAAATTAACTGACATAAGGAGTACTTTGCAACAATTTTATTATGCAATATTTTTTATATATAATTGGTTGAATCTTAATTAAATAGTAATGATGTTTTTGGAAAAAAAAAATTATACTTTATAATTTTTGTGCTTTTAGTTGAAACATCCTTACATTTCAAAAAGGATAGAGTAAATTAATTTCAAGTTTCCGAAAAAATATACTACTTGCTTTCTTTCAATTCATTTGATGTTGTATAACATTAATTTCTTATCAACTAAAGACAAGTGGGGAGTGAAGGACATAGAAACGTGCCCATGAAGCTAGATATGTATACAAGATATATAGCGACATTCTTGTCAAATGCGTAAGATCATATAAGCGACATTTTTTTTTATCTTTTGACTTCGAATGTTATATATCTAGTGAGTTTGTAATTAGTTGGCAAACAAATTGTGGCGATTGACTCGATTGAGATGAGAGTCATTGTAGAGTGAATGAGCGGATATATAGTATCAATGTGTTACGTAGTTATGTCATAGAATTAAAACTGACTTTAGTCACAGTAGAAATATAACATGTTAAATGTGGTTGGTCCATATCTGTTTTTGGGACTAGCTCACGGATTCATATGATCATATTTTTATTTTGAACATAGAACTCATCTATTTGCCATTTTGATCAATTTAACTAATAATATCAAAAGACTATGCAAGTGAAACTAAATTGCTTGTTGAACCAAAACACTAAGCGGAAGTTAACAAGTAAAATGAAATGTATACCACATCAAATGTACGCACGTTATGATGACATTTGTTTTTCTCTGTGATATTTTACTTAATTTAATTACACAGCAATTTTTCTCTGATCTCTATTACAGATTAGAAGGGATTTATAATCTATTAGGTATATGGTTATTAATTAATCTATTTTTCTTGCAATTCATTTTTATTGTTTTATCTTGTTGATTCTTCACTTTTCTTGTCGGTGTTATCAAGTTGTACATGGTAACCCCTTTTCAAGATAGCAAAAAGAAAAAAATAAGTATTTCGGTTTTGTCAAGCCAGTTTTTCAAACATATGAGTAACTTAGGAACCCAAAGATGGAACGTTAATTATTACACCAATTTGATAATGAGACCAACAAACATTTTGACCTTTTGAAATAATACTCTCCAGTCTCTAGCCTTGTGCATATTGTTGCTTGGGTTTGTTCAGCTTCGAGAAACACCAAACTCAACATTATATTCGCAAGTTATTCCTCAAGCTTTTCTGTCAATAGTAGATATGAATATATGAAAATAACTCTACATGACCTTCTATTTTTGTTCTATAACAAACCGAAATTTATTTTTCTTAGAAACCACCAAAATGTGAAAAGGAAGAATACCAAGTACTATAACCAAATTCATAATCAGGTTTTAAGGTAGCTTTGATATCTCACGTCTAGAGATTTGAAGGTATAGTTGTGGGACGACTTGAAAAAAAATGAAATATTAAAGTTTACGTGTTCCACAATGTGGATGTAACTTTCTTTTTGTTCGTAAAGCACTCGTGACTCACTTAGTCATCTGAAATTACTTTATTCTTTCCTATAAATATTTGAAGTTGTTACGTTGTACTCATAGTCAAGATTCTTTTTCTTCGTCGTTTCCTTAATTTAACTCTATACTAGTTATGGGATTCATAGTTGTTAGTAAGTTGCTTTTATGTGTATGTATTCTTTGATTACACAGATTAGAAATTTGAAGCGACTAATAAGTTTCCTATGACTCACTTAGTCATTTGAAACGACTCATATAGTTTTTTAATCCGTTTTTGTTTCCTCAATTTAAATCTATAATATTTGCGGGTTACATAACTATTATAGTTTTGCCAAAATCTGTATACCGACTAAAGTAAAACTATTTAGTAAAAATTCATATATACATGTGTAGGTGCATTCCTTACGAAATAGTATTTTAGAAAATGAAGTATATTGGTTCTTAAGATCCATCATTGATAGTCAACGTGTAAAATACGAAAATCTCTACTAGTTATGAGATTTATACGTAATTAAATCTCCAAATATGTATAGTTGTTTAGCAATTAATTATATGAAAACTAAAACAAATAATATGAAATATATTATTGGTAATCAGCTGTAGTATACAGTATACTGTAGATATCATAAGTTCAATTTCCTTGTTATCATTTCATATAGAATTAGAAAGAAAATATTAAAACCTAGGTGTGGTTGCACATAATGATAATGAAACATCTAATAAATCAGGTTTCCTTCATTAATTAGTGACCAACCAATAGTTTTGACATTTTGATTTAGTGAAATGGAAAAATAAATGGAATATTCTCTCTCTCACATCATGTGTGTGCTTTTTTGGGTGTATAAATACACATTATTCGTCACATATTTTCACCATCACTGGTTTTACAAAACTTCTCTTAAAATTTAGAACAACAAACTGCTGAGTATAGAAAAAAGAGTAGTCACGTTCTTCTCATCAAAACATGGCGGCTTCTAGTATGTCTTGTTTCCTTCTTGATTTTCCATGTTATGTTAGTTTGCTGCTTCTTCTTCTTTTCTCGTTGTTATTGTGAATTTGTGATGTAAATTTTGTTTATATATTCACATCACTCTTTGTTGTGTTTTTGCACATTGATCTCCTTTTCTTTCTCTTCCATATCCCATTAATATATTGTGCAACTCTGATATTAATTTTCGAATGAATATTAAAAATCTCCGATGATATTTTTCTTCTCTTTTATGTAGTTTTTATTCAGTTGTGGGCTACTACTCTCAGACAATTTTGCTTGGTTAATGACGTTGTTTTATGGTAAAATCTTTGCAGGTAGTAGCAACAGAGCAGATTTTGTTGTGCAACCTAAAGGAGAGCATAGAGTCACTATAGTATGGCTGCATGATAAGGATGAGCATTTCTCTGAGTAACGTTTATATCACATGATTTGTTTTGTATTATTACATATCTTACATTTCTTCTAATCCAAAAGAAAAAAAATTCATCTCACATGAACGGAATATTATTTTTTGTTAGGTACTTTAATCATAGAAACTTTATCTTCGCTTCTTAACTCTTACTTTTGATTTGTATTTTCGTTGTTTTCTCTTATTATGTTTATATAATTTTTGCAGTTCAGTTCAGTTTGTGAAAATTTTGAATCTTAATAATGTAAGCATCCTTGAACATTTTATGTTAAAATCCACTAGCTAATAGCTATTAGTTTTGTTAACATGAATATTTATTTTACTACAGATCAAATGGATATGTCCATCTCTCGTGCTCCCAACTTCGAGTGAGATAAATTGGCTTATAATCAGTTTTCTTGTAAACATTATTTGATTATATATAATTAGAATATGTAAACAGCTAAAATGGTGGTACCGTCCTCTTTGATGAATCAGGGAACAAACCCGAATATAATATCAACCATGCATTATATCTGACAGCTGAACGTGTTGCTAACCTTTTCTCGGATGAACCAGAAAATGGTAATGCAGAATGACCTAATATCGACCTATGCATAATTATTAGAGAATATAACAAAAATTAAAAAAGTGCTCTTTTATATATATTTATAAGTGCTCACTAAAACTTTTTTATATATATAGTCATAAAAGGAGTGGGAGGTTTTGGCATGGGTGCAGCAGTAGCTCTCCACTTTGCAACAAGTTGTGCTCTTAACCATTATACTATAAATCCCCGAGTTGTTGTTGGAATCAGCGGGTGGCTTTCTAAGGCGAAGTATACTCAAATAATTTCTTTAAACTAAGTAAGGTTACGTTTCACATCCCATTGAATGATGAAAGACTAATTACTCAACATTGCAGGAGCCTAAAACGAAGTATAGAATTTGCTTCATATGAGGCTCCACCTCGTGCTGCATCGCAGTCAATCTTACTTACACATGGACAAAGTAATTCATGTATCTATTTTCCTCTTTAGACAGAGGGAATGCTAATTAAATCTTTATATATGATAATATGTTTCGCAGGAGATCATGTTCCTCACCTATGTGGCTGTGGAGAAGAAGCTGCTTTTATACTTAGAGAGGCTGGATTTAGAGACGTCAGGTTCTTACCATTTGCAAGGTATAGAAACATCAAATATTTTACTTTTTAGCCCTGCTAGCTCTATATAGCATTTTTGGTTTGACATTTTTTTGTCTAATAAGTTTATTGGGTTATGAATATGTGACATAGGTTTGGACCGATCGCTCATGAGATCAATCGCAACGTAATGGTCAAAAGCTGGTTAGAAGAGAAGCTCCCGCTCGATGTTGTGCTTGCAAAAGAATGTCTACCATAAAGACTTTCATCTATCTAGCTAGTGACTAGTAGTTTACTATCGTCGTTTGTTTAATTTGTCCTGAATAAATTAGCGTGACTCATGTTATGACTTATGACTAAGTTATTGGTTTTTTCAGACTTTACGGTAGTTTGTTTTTTCCCCGTTGGTGCTATCAAGTTGTCGCAACCTTTTTTAACAATTAAATAATTATTAATTAACTATGTTGCAATCTTCTTATAAGTATACATGAGTAATATATATTTGAATTAAGCCAAGATATAACGTAAATTGATAAACCTATACGTATTTGGTAATGAAAGTATGTGATTAGATGATAGATATACATCCATACAATTTAGTTTTTGAAAGTGTCAATTTCCTTTCTCTATACAAACTACTTCAATCATTCACCATATGTTAATTAATATAAACTCGAACTAGCCATTATCATTTATCAAGTTGCATTAGAAACAGATAAGACATTAGGTATATGGTTGCAGATTAATTTTTTCTGTTTCTTTCAATTAATTTTATTGTTTTCCTTCCTAATTCTTCAGTTTTTTCGGTTGGCGATTATTAACTGGTAACCTTTTTCGAAATAGCAACAAGAAGAAAGAGATGGTAATAATTGAAGTATTATTTTTTTCAAACGTAATGAGTAATTTAGTAACCCAAAGATGTTGTTAATTAGAACACCAAATTGATAATGTGACCAACGAACATCTTGACCTTCTGATATATCACTCTCCACCTTCTAGCCTTGTGCATGTTGTTGCTTGGGTAGCTTCTAGAAACACCATATTCAACATCATATTTGCAAGTTATTCCTCCAAGCTTCTGTCTATAAGATTTGGAAGGAAAATAACTCTATATGACGTTCTTTTGTTTTATTCTAACAAACCCGAATTTTATTATATATATTTTTTAGAAACCACCAAAATTGATAATCAGGTTTTAAGATAGCTTCGACATCTCACGTCTAGAGATTTGAAGGTATAGTTTGTGTGACTTAAAAAAAAAATTGAAATATTAAAGTTTACGTGCTCCACAATGAGAATGTAATATTAAAGTTTACGTGTTGGGATTGAAAATTCTTTTTGTTTGGAACGCACTCGTGACTCACTTAGTCATCTGGAATTACTTATTTCCTATAAATATTTGAAGTTGTTGTACTCATAGTCAAGATTATTTTCCTGTGTGGTTTCCTTAATTTAACTCTATACTAGTTATGGGATTCATAGTTGTTACTTGTTAGTAATTTGCATTTATGTGTACGTATTCTTTAAGTTTGGACCACACTTATGCCCCAATTAGAAATTTGAAGCGACTAAGATTTTCTAAATACCTAATTTTATTTTATTTTATTTTACAGCTCCTAAATACCTTAATTAGTTATACTTTTGCTTTAAGTTTGGACCACTAATGACTGAATTCGTCATTTGAAACGACTCATCCCATATCAAATATCTTGCCAAAATGTGTACCAACTAAAGTAAAACTATTTAGTAAAAAAATTCATAGATGCATGCCCTGTAGAGTGTAGTATTTATAAAATGAATTATGGTATTGGTTTTTAAGATTTAACATTAGTCTACGTGTAAAATTCTAAAACCTCTACTAATTATGAGATTTATAGATATCGTAAATTTTCCAAATATGTATATAGCTGTATACCAATTAATCAAAGTAAGACTAAGACAAATAATATGAAATACATAATTGGTTCCAGCTAAAGTACACAGAAGATATCAATGTCATAGGTTCAATTTCGATGATACTTATTACTTATGATTTCGATGATATCATAAGTTCAATTTCCTTTTATATCTTTTCATAGAACTAGAAAGAAGAAAAAATTAGTCCCTAGGTGTGGTTCCAAAAATTGATAATGAAACATCTGATTATGTTTCCTTCATTAATTAGTGACCAACCAATATATTTGACATTTTGATTTAGTGAGATAGAAAAAAAGAAATGGAATATTCTCTCTCCCATCAGGTTTGTGCTTTTTGGGTGTATAAATACACATCGTTCCTCACATATTTCCACCATCACTGGCTTCCGAAACTCCTCTCAAAAATATAGAAAAGAAAATCCTTTAACAAAAAACAGATATAGAAAAATCTGCTAAGTAAAAAAATAAAAATAAAAGAACTAGTCAAGTTTTTTCTCATCAAAACATGGCGGCTTCTAGTATGTCTTGTTTCCTTCTTGATTATTCATGTTATGTTAGTTCATTCTTCTTCTTCTTTTCTTGTTGTTATTGTGAGGTTATATCTTCGTAGATATTCACATCACTCTTTGGTGTATATTTTCACATTTCTCTCCTTTTCATTCTCTTCCATTTCCCGTCAATATAGTGTGCAACTCTGAAATTTTCATATGAAGTAAATGAACTCTCCGATCCTTTTTTTTGTAGTCTCCAAAAGTTATTTTCAACAAAAGCATGATTTTGTTTATTTTTCATATTTTTGTTATTCTGAAATGTTTGGTGCATGTTGCTTATTTTTTCTTATTTTTTTGTAGTTCTTATTAAGTTTGTGGGCTACTACTCTCAAAAAGTTTGTTTGGTTAATGACTTTTCTAATGGTAAAATATTTGCAGGTAGTAGAAATGGAGCAAATGTACTTGACTTAAAATGCAGTCATTTTGTGGAACCTCAAGGAGATCAAAGGGCCAGTATAGTATGGCTGCATGATAAGGATGAGCATTTCACTGAGTAATGTTTATATCACATGACTTGTTTTGTATTGTTACATATCTTTCATTCTTCTAATCTAAGTTAATTATGAAATTAAAGAAACTTTTTTCGTCTAACATGAACGGAATATTCTGTTTTGTAAACTAAGCATAAGAGCTTCATGATCTTTCGCTTCTTAACTCTTATTTGAATTTGTATTGATTTTCTTACTCACTGTGTTTATTAATTTGTTTGCAGTTCAGTGCAGTTTGTGAAAAGTTTAAAACTTAAAAATGTAAGTTTAAAACCCCACTAATAACTTTTAAATTTGTTAACAACATGAATAATTATTTTAGATATAAACAGGTCAACTGGATTTGTCCACCTATCGTCTACACAAATACATGTGAGATAAGTTGGTTTATACGTACTCAGTTTTTCCTCTTTTTTATAACATAATATGTACTCAGTTTTTCTAGTAAACATTATGCTCTTTGTTGATTCAGCGTACGACTTCGGATCTAATATCAAACAAGATGATCGAGAGGCATTAGATTCCGCAGCTAAATTTGTTGCTGATCTTTTATTGCGTGAACCACTAAATGGTAAATTGGCCTTATTAATTTTTTGGCTTATTTAATTTTTGTTTTTTAAAATGGGTTGTTAATGTTATCAGCATATAGATATAATTTTTGTCCTTACTTTTTTATTTTGTATTTTTGCTTTCTAGAAAATCTTTGAAAATATAAATATAAGGCTCTTTTTCTACACATCTAACATGTTGATATGCATCAGATCTCTAGCTAATTAATGATCACTAAACATTTTATTTTTATGTAGTCGTAAAAGGAGTAGGAGGCTTTGGCATGGGTGCAGTAGTAGCTCTCCAATTTGCAACAAATTGTGCTCTTGGACATTATCCTATAAATCCCCGAGTTGTTGTTGGAATTAATGGGTGGCTTTCTATTACGGGGTATATAATTTATCTTCTATTACTCATTCACTTATCTCTATTAAGTTTTAAGAAATATTTAAATTTATTAATTACTCAAACCTCGCCAGGAGCATAACAAGCAGCATAGAATATACAGTTGGGGCTGTAGCTCGTGCTGCATCACAGAAAATCTTTTTTACACGTGGAGCAGGTAATCTTTATTTTCCTCTTTAGATAATGGTCACAAGGTAATGCTAAGTCTTTAGTCTTTATGGTTGTTTTTGTCGTAGAGAATCGTCTACTTCCTTACACCCGTGAAGAAGAAGTTGTTGAGTCCCTTAGAGAGGCTGGTTTTGGAGACGTCTTTTTCTTAATATACTCATGGTATATAAACATCAATCATTTTACTAATTAACTTTGTTTAATGTACTATTTTTTTGTTTGAACGTATTTGTCTAAGTTTCTGGGTATGCGAATGTGTAGGCTTCGACATGAACATCATTTAGACATCAGAGATATGCTCAAACTCTGGCTGGAACTGAGTCTCCCAATCACCAAAACTTCACCTCTACGATAAAGACCGCACGTTGTCTAGTGATTTATTATCGTCGTTTCTTTTCTTTATTATGAGTAAAATAGCGTGAGTTGGTACTATCAAGTTGTGGTAACTTTTTATTTATAAATAAATAATTCTTACTTATAAGCCATTTATTTCAAATTTTACTAATTGTAAAATTTCCTTTCTCTATACAAATTTTTAATTAAATAATTCACCATGTTATAACTAACAGAACTAGGACTAGATTAAGAATCAGAAAGAAAGTATCAAAAGAAAAGTAGAATCAGGAAGAAATAAGACATTGGGCGTATGGTTGCAGATTAATCTATTGTTTTATTGAACATTTTCCTGTTTGGTGTTATCAAGTTGTGGTACCCTTTTTCAAAATAGCAAAAAAAGAAGGTGGAAATAAAGTATTTCGTTTTTGTCAAACCACTTATTCAAACATAAGAGTAGTAGTAGTACATAAGGAACTTAAGTTAATAAATTAAATAAGGAACTTAAGTTAATATATATATAGGAAATAAATTAAATAAGGAACTTAAGTTAATATAGTAGTAGTACACCAATTTGGTAATGAGAATATGGTTTTGAGTCACACATTTTTCTTGTCCTATGCAAAATTTTACGACAAAGGTATATGCCTATATGGTTAGCAAATGTATTGATAATTTCGTTCTTGAAATGATACATCTTTTACTGGTGACCTACCAAACATCTTCACCTCTGGAACATGTGTATATATACTCCATGCAACTTTATATTTTATCTTTTTGTTGTATAAATCCACAGTTCTCTCCCTCAGATTCTCTTATATCGTCCATTACCATTTTAAAAAAAAACTGACTTTGTATGAACGTGAATATGATCCATGAATCCTAAATTATAATATGTTGAGTTTCGTTATCGCAAAACAGACAATCTTGGTCACGCTTGAATCGCAAGAACTCGAAAGTCCCATCGATGCAAATCCCCACGGCGCTTGGAAAAAGTTTCCCATCATTAATGCCTTGGATTCTCCTCCAAGATTGACTCTGTCCCAATGTGAAAACATGAAAAGTTTGCGTAAGCTCTCGGAAATCAAAAACCATGGACAACACTTTGTATTGATCCATGACAGGATCGTATCCAAAAAGACAGTTACATTTCCGGAACCCTGTTACTGGGGGTCCGATCTCAGGTAAACCAACGGATCGTTTCGTGGTAGGGTTGTATATCTGAACCAATTTAGAAAAATCGAAGAACAAGAGATCAAGCCTCTGATGTATCGATATACAAACAAATACTTGTCGTGTCCATAGACTGATACTGCGGGTTTGAGGCTTTGGGAGAAACTAGACGAGACAGTGAAGAAAGTTTCAGGCACACAATGGTGGAAGACCGCCAACAGGGGAAGCTGCTGCCCCGGCTGAGCTAAATGTCGAGTAACCACCGACTCGATGAAGTCTCTTAGGCTGCAGATAATCGTTGAAAATTGCTTTGAGACGCATCGGAACCTCACAAGTGACTTTAACGGGAGTTTCTTTAGTATCTCCACAATGAGATCCAGAGGGAGTTGCAAATATTCTTCTTCACGGTAATTCTTCTCTTCATTTCCTTTTCTCATGACCTCTGTTTTTCTCCTTCTTTTGTAAACAAATAAAACGTGACGGTAATCTAGGAAACATAACTGGAAACTCACAAGAATTGTGAAAGATGTAGATATCGTGACGGCCGAGTTTAGGACTTTAGGGTTTTGTTCTTAAAAGAAAGAAAAAGTAAGTTACTCTTAGGGAAAATTAAAGAATCCCAAAACCACAAGTAATCTCAGGAGTCTCTTTGTTAAAAACCGAAATAATTAACGATTACATATATAACAAGAACAGAGTAAAAGAACTTCCAAGAGAACTCCCTCGGTCTAACACCATAGAAAACTCCTCCTAATCCCTTTGGAAGAAGGAAATAATTTCTTAAATACTCTACATAAATTTGAAACAATTAGAGAAATATTCCCAAAACCACAAGTAATCTCAACAGTTTCCGACCAAAAAAAAAGACATCGTGCCGTTTTACAATTCTTAACAACTTCTCGTTTGTATCAGAAAATACAAGACTAGCCATGTGTTGGTAACTTGGTATAGATAAAGATACTTTAAAGATATAAAGATTGACGCATCCCCAACATCAACAATTTTTCCACTTGATAGTTGATAGTTTAAATATGGCCCAAATTGAACATCAGCAAAGTAATTAATGAAATCTCAGTCCTCGGAAAAATCAAGTTTAGGTGTCAATCTTTTTACCATTTAATAGAACACTATAGACATAAAAATCAAATAAGACATTAGGTGTTTGGTAGTAGATATTGAAATATCTTTTTAGTTCTTAATTGGGTCGTTATTTCAAATATATACTACACAGACAGACTATCCAAGTCTCACCATTTTCATCAATATTTACGAGGAAATACTCAAATTAACACCATTAAGAGAGACACTATATATTTTACATAAAGACCTGGCGCTATAATGAATCATCATCATTGCATTTATGACTTAATCATATTCAACGTATACAATATATATATTTGATTTACTCCATAGTAACTTTTTCCTGATCAGATAACTATAACCTAGCTGTTTAACAAAGAAAAAATAAAAAATAAAGGAACGATTTGTATTAAAAGGTTTAAAATAATACAAATAAGTCTTACAACCACATTGTATTCTCGACAAAATCATGAATGGCAAATACGCGAATAATATCTCTAGGTTGTTTTCTTGTCTTTAGCCTAGTACTTTCGATTTCAACTCTTCTATAGCTTTTTTGCTTCACGTTATAATAATGAACACACAATGGCATATTATAAAAAGGATAACACATACTAAATATCTCACCAGCAGGAGTGATACCTGAGAAAGTTCTGAAATCACCTCCAGGGTATTCAAGCAAGCCAAAAGTAATGTTGGACCATTCTTGCTTCTCAGCATTCTCCATAATCCACATACTTATATTGTTTTCGTTGCTACTTATGCATCCTAACTTCCCTTGGTGGTTAAAAAGACCTCGCTCAGTACACTTGGGACTCCACAATGTTTCAGGAGTGCGGACATGATAAAATCTTTCCGACTTTACGTCGAAACTCATCATGAAAAGTTCACCATAATTCTCATTATCTTTTCTTCTAACTGCTACGTAGTAAATAGTTCCGTCAATGCATACCCCCGCCCGGCTGACTGAAATGAGTTCGTAATCAATATTGCCTCGGATTTTTCTCCATTGAGGACAATCTCTACCCAATGTGAAAACATGAAAAGTTTGCGTCAACTCTTGCGAGTCATTAACCATGGCCAACACTTTGTATTCATTCATGACATGGTCGTATCCAAAGTAACAGTGTTTGTGTCTCTTTGGTGAGAGTACCATTGATTCGATCTTGGGTAAAGGAAGACATTGCCTCGTGGTAGGGTTGTATATGGTAACCAAATCATATACTGATGAAGAACAACATATAAAGCCTCGAACGTATTGATACCTGAACGCATTATAGTGGTTTCGTCCAGGCATTATTGATACTTTGGGTTTTGTGCTTTGAGAGAATGTAGACGACACGGTGAAGAAAGTTCCAGGATCACATTGGTGGAAGATGAAGACCGGAAGCTTATGAGGCGGCTGTCTCAAAGACCGAGCCATGATCGACTCAACGAAGTCTCTACGTTTGCTTATAATGAATGACCATGGCTTTGAGACACATCGGAACCTCATCAAAGATTTTGTCGGGAGTTTTTTGAGTATCTCCACAATTAGGTCAAGGGGTAGATGAACATCTTTTAATTTTGATAAAAGTAGTTGAAACTCTTCCAATCTTTTTTCTTCCTCTTTTAATGATCTCTGCTTGTTCAAATATCTGATAACTTTAGGAACGGAGAAAAAGAAAAGAAAGACAGAGAAGGCTTGCGTTCTTTTATTGACACTAAACATGTAGCCGGTGCGTGGTCTACGAAAACTTAAACTGACACTCAAAAGAATAATCAGAAAACTGATCTGTGAAATATTGGACAAAGATAAAAGCGTGAAGAATGAGAGTGGAGGAGATGGGAAGATATCGTAACGGCGAAGAAAAGGATTGAATATATTGTGTTCGATAAATAGGGTTTTGGTTACCAAAGAAGAAAACAATTAGGGTTTAATGTGCTATTATTGCTAAACCAATTCTCCTACCAAACAAAAAGACATTGTGCCGTTTTACACTAAAGACTTCGAAGTCCGAACCACGTCTTGTTTTGTATTAGAAAAATACAAATACAAATACAAACCATGCTGATATATATGAATATATGATAAATTATTTCATAAATAAATTATCAACATGGTTAGCGAAAATTATATATTCAGAAATTTACAGAAATAAAAATTCACAGTTTAAAGAGATATTTTTTTTTTTGAAATATTTTGTTACTTATTATATTTGATATTTTTTTTTTTTTAAATT
>Ga0041059_1002470_pt1 | contig 13718 bp, 9 predicted proteins | sample AraColnosormetaG_FD_56232 | JGI IMG/M metagenome (GOLD analysis project Ga0041059, IMG submission 56232) | Arabidopsis roots microbial communities from North Carolina, USA - Col MF nosort | ecosystem: Host-associated > Plants > Roots > Unclassified | place: USA: North Carolina | collected 2013-09-02
TTTTTTTTTTTTTTTTAGTTTTCTGATGTGGTTATTACGAGTGTTTTGGCCTTTTGGGTCATTGCTGATGTGATCGTTTGTAATCTATGGGACATTATATGGTTGGAATTTGGAATTATAAATTTAGCCTCTCTGTGGAGTTTCGACATTTCACTAGTATAGTTGATTATATCAGTCAACTTAGTATTAGATAATCATTATGTGTATTGTGTAATTCTAAGTGATTCATTGTTTCTGATGATTTACGTAAAGCTTATCAGAGGTTTCAAAACATATTGCAAGCAGAGTTATCTATCGTGGCCTCAGGTGTTGTAAGAATAGCTTGTCCATCAGATAACATGTATGTAGAACCGTTAGTTGTGGTCTATTTAAAACTTTTTAAATACTTTCTTTGAGATAGATGTATTTCTCCTAAATCACATATGTTTCTTAGTTATGGTCAAATATAGAATATTAAAATATTGTACCTAATAGTGACACTAGTCACTAGAGTTAGGTGCCACTACACCAAGCTCTTCTGACTTTGTATCCATCAATACTAGAAACTCTTTTGATCTCAACAAGCAGTCTTATGGCGGCCATAGTACTGATCAGATCTATCGTCAGGTTAATTTAGATCATCTCTCGATTACTACTAATTTGTTTCAATAAATCAGCTTAATTTTGTTTCTTCTTCTCGTTCTTTCAGAAACTTTAAACGGCCAGCCACCGCAGCCTCAGCCGCTTACTCGACAGGTGGTGGTGGCGGCGGTTGTACTTGTACGAGGTAAGTTTCTTCTTCTGTCTCTCATATCTGATTTTGATTGGACCAAATCGATCGATCTCTTAGTATCACATTTAAATGAAAAAGAACCTATTGCTAATTTTTTTTTTTAACTCGATGAGTCTTGATCTAATTTTTATGTATTGATCGTAACACGTTAGTCAACTTAACTAGATAGATTATATGTGTTTTTTCACTCTGGACTTGAATGAGTTATGGCATGGTCAGGACACTAATACAAATCACTAGATAATTTCCTTATACATGTATGCACTAATACAAATCACTAAATTCTACAGTAAAAAGCTAGAAGGCAAAGTAGCTCTCATAACTGGTGGTGCTAGCGGGCTCGGTAAGGCCACGGCCAGCGAGTTTCTCCGCCATGGTGCCCGAGTCGTGATCGCCGACTTAGACGCGGAAACCGGGACAAAAACCGCTAAAGAACTAGGCTCGGAGGCAGAGTTTGTGCGGTGTGATGTCACGGTGGAGGCTGATATCGCTGGAGCCGTGGAAATGACGGTGGAGCGGTATGGGAAGCTAGACGTGATGTACAATAACGCTGGGATTGTTGGACCTATGACTCCAGCGAGCATATCGCAGCTTGATATGACAGAATTCGAGAGAGTAATGAGGATTAATGTTTTTGGTGTTGTCTCCGGCATCAAACACGCCGCTAAGTTTATGATTCCGGCTAGGTCTGGATGCATTTTGTGCACATCAAGCGTTGCAGGTATTAACATAAAATCAAAGTCTTAGATTAGATAGAAACCTTACTATATCAAACCAAAAGATGGTTACTTAGTAGTTAGTACTTAGTACTTAGTACTTAGTTAAGAATGTATAATATCATATCGTATTAATCAAAGCTTGGTTAGTACTTAGTACTTAGTTAATAATGTATAATATCATATCGTATTAATCAAAGCTTGGTTAAACAAAAACTTAAATGAAGCTTAATAGTTTTCAATTTGTGGTCAACACTCAAATTTGACTTTTGGTATGGACAAAACAATGTAGGCGTGACTGGAGGGTTGGCTCCACATTCATACACAATCTCAAAGTTCACAACTCCCGGAATAGTCAAGTCGGCAGCAAGCGAGCTCTGCGAACACGGCGTGCGTATAAACTGTATCTCACCGGGTACGGTGGCTACACCGCTCACTCTCAGTTACCTTCAGAAAGTGTTTCCGAAGGTATCGGAGGAGAAGCTACGCGAAACAGTGAAAGGAATGGGTGAGTTAAAAGGAGCTGAGTGTGAAGAAGCTGACGTGGCTAAGGCTGCTTTGTATTTGGCTTCCAACGACGGTAAATACGTTACTGGCCATAACTTGGTCGTGGATGGTGGCATGACTGCTTTCAAAATAGCTGGTTTTCCTTTTCCTTCGGATTCATGATCAATCATTTTGTATCGTCTATAAATAACTTTGTACTGTATTCAAGATTTTATATCAAAGTTGGATCTTAAAACATTTAATAAATTTTCAAAGCAACCAACTAAATATAAAAGTTTCTATAGTAAGAGTTAACTTTGATAACATATGACTTTCATTTGAATACAAGCTGGCATGAACTTGAAGCTTTGATCACAGTTTCCAACTCCTCGACCATCTCAACTCTCTCTTTCGAGGTAAGGCGTTTTGTGAGGAAAGTTGCTTTATCCAAACGACTTGCGTTACTAAGGATATATTTCGTCACCTCTTTTTCATCTTCTCGCCATTCGTAGTCTTCCCATACAAATGTCTCCAGATGGAGTAACATACATTTAGGAATATTCTTTGGCTGAATCCATTTCCACAAGGGTACGCCATCTAAACTTTTCTGCCATGGCTGTGGTTATGAGATCAATGGCGAGTTAACACAAAGTAAATTACATGTATATTAGATCATCAAACCCTAAGTTGAGGTGGAAATTTGCTAAAAGATGAATTTTCAATGCTTACACCGATGAGCTTGAGGACTTGTAAATTAGGAGAATGATCGAGCATGAGCATTAGTAGATTCCAACAATCAGCTCTATATATACACAGCTCCAAATATACCAACTGATAAAATATAGGAAATGGAATCTATACATGAAGGCAATATTATTAGTAGAGTAACAATGCAATAATAAGGAAACTAACTAATTACAAGAAAACCTTACCTTCAAGGCTGATATCTCCAAGGAGAGACGTTTGACTGAAGTCAGTGATCTCAAGATGAAACTTTTATTATTGTTGACAATATTTGCCTCCAACAGCATAGGTGCATTCTCAATAAGACAAGATCCACGACCACCAATCCATATACTTCAAGTATTTTAAAGAAGGAGCATTTATCACAAAGCCCACATGTTCTTTATCATTTCTATTACAAATCGATAGTCTTTGTAAGGAAGGAACTGCAATAGTTAAAGGCTTCACATTGGAGTATAGAGTTCCATGCACATCCAAGTTTTCAAGATTAGGACAACCAGATAAAAGGTTAAGAACTGATGTATTGTTTATGAAGTTCACATAGTGAAGGTGCAGAGTTCTAAGAGATTTCAGACAAACTGAAGAAGGGACAACCATACGAACCAAAAACTTGACTTCCAAGGTATCTAGTGTTTCACAATTGCACAAGCTTTCAGGAAATATGAACCGTCCTCTAGGTGCAATCTGATCCAGTATGAAAATTAATGGAAGATATCTAAAGTTATTTAATCCAAATCTATTTTTCTAAATAATTTTGATAATATATATATATATATATGTATCTATTTTTATTAATAGTTTTTATTTTACAATTTAATTTAATAAGTTTATGCAATTATTTTTGTATTTTTGTTTAGCTACATTGGTGGATATAGCGGCGTTGGTGAATAAAATTCCAGCGTATACAAGGCCAGACGTTTTATCCTATAACGGGCCGGGCCCAATATTTAAACCTTCTAGCTCACACAGAGGTCAAAGTTTTTGCTCTCGTCTCTAGATCTGTAGAAGTAGAATGGTGGAGCCATCGAGCCATGTGATGTGATCGAAACAAAAAGCTCTTTGCTTCTTCTTCGTCCATTTCTCGTAGCACACTTTTCACAAAGAAGATGGGTTCTTCACAATCTACGCAAATGGAAGACGAAGAAGAAGAAGAAGAGGAAACTGACAATGAAGAAGAAGAAGAAGAAGATAATGGCAGATCAAACACAAGACAATTAGACAATCTCCTAGTAAAGAAAGTTCTAGAACAAGAGCCTGAGATGTTACCATGTCACGCTTCAGCTTCACCACTCTCACCACAACTATCATCTCTCGGTACTCCAAGGCTTGGACCATCGATTAAAGTCTGGGATCCTTACAACGTCCTCTCTCCGCCGCCGCAACCGCCGTCTATCTTCTCTCGAATCGTGTCTGGTGATGAAGATCGAGCTGTGACAGAGGTTTATCTGATTAGCCATGGTGAGTCTGATCTTAATCTTAAACCTGATTTGATTGGTGGGAGATGTCATGTAGCTGCTCTTACTGCTAATGGTAAACGTCAAGCTAGGGCTCTTGCTGTTTTCTTCAAATCTCAAGGTGTTCGGTTTAATTCGGTTTATTCGTCACCTCTAGATCGAGCTAGATCCATGGCTGTTTCTGTTTGTCAGGTAAAGTTTCTTCTCTTAGATCTAAGGTTTAACGAAGTGTACAATGTTGCCTAATTTGTGTGAGATTGATCTGTGGTAATATCTTGGGAATGAATTAAGTAAGAGTTGATTGATCTAATGAATCCATTGAAACCACTAAGTACTGTTGTTACTGCTCTTTGTGTGAGCTTATCTTGTTCATGGTTGATTAAGGAGTTTCTTAGTCTTCTATAACTATAGCTTAGGCACAATCTAAAGAGTATATATCTTAGGATCATACATCAATGTATCATTTAGTGAAAGAAATGAGATTGAAAGTGGTTATTGAATTGGACACATTTTGTTTTTAAAGGAAATGAGTTTTCCGGAGGAGCATGTACAATCTTCGGATGCTGTTATTGAGATGAGTTTAGGGGATTGGGAAGGCTGTAATCAAGCAGAGATTTATAGTCCTGAAACTTTGAGTTTGATTGAAAGGTGCCAACCTGATTTCACAGCTCCATCTGGAGAATCACTGAGGCAAGTAGAGTTTCGAATGGTTCAGTTTCTAAACGGGACAGTCTCAGGAGTTGCAGAGAAGCTTAGGTCAGATTATTCTTCCACTACGAATCACAATGAAACTCATGAGCGTGATGGTGGTGTGTCACTTGCTTCGACTAACTGGGACTTACTACACAAGCATCGTCCCAGTCTTACAAGGAAGAAATCTGGTAAAAGCAGGCTTCAAGTGATGACTAATCACGAACCTGACGATGGAAACTCCCCAAGGGAAGAAGTTAATCATAATCACACTGACCTAAGTGATTCGTCTTCCTTAATCTCGAATTGTGTCGGGGTTTTCACGCATTCTTTGCCTATAAAGTGTCTTTTAACCGGAATCCTCGGTTGCAGTCCGGTAATGACTCATAAGATCTGTGTAGAAGACTCTTCAGTGACTGTGTTACAACATTCATGGAGAAACGGGTGGCAGATCAAACGAATGAATGATACTGCTCATCTTAGATTGTTGTAACTTTATTTACCGATAAATTATTTGGAAAAACGAGGATTCATATATGTTTACACCATGAATCTGCAGAAGCTCAAGAACAAAGGTTCTGCAGATAATGAAATGCCACGGCCTCTTTGTAATGTTTTGTTTGTGACATGAGGAAAAAAGATAAACAAAATGGATTCATTGATTTTGATTTGATATTTGTTCTTGTCTGATACTATTTGAGTGTGAAATTAGAGATTTTTTTGTTTGCAAATTTCTTTTCCTATGTTTGATTATAAGTACTTATAATCAAATTAGTCGAAATATTACTTTGAGACAAAAGAATGAATGAATGAAGGTTCGGAGTAAAAAAGCACTGTTTTGTTCCGTCTCTCGTCTTCTCCACACGGAGAGACACACAGAGAGACAAAACCTAACAACGCTGTTCAACAGATATGTCGACAAAACAGATGTTTTCTCATGGAACTCTGTCATCGCCGACCTCGCTCGTAGCGGTGATTCTGCTGAAGCTCTTCTCGCTTTTTCCTCAATGCGGAAGCTTTCTCTATACCCAACTCGCTCTAGCTTTCCTTGCGCCATTAAAGCATGTTCGTCTCTTTTTGATATCTTCTCCGGCAAACAGACCCATCAGCAAGCTTTTGTCTTCGGTTATCAATCCGACATCTTTGTGTCTTCGGCTTTGATCGTTATGTATTCAACTTGTGGGAAACTGGAGGATGCACGGAAAGTGTTCGACGAAATTCCCAAGAGAAATATTGTATCTTGGACTTCGATGATTCGAGGGTATGATCTTAACGGTAATGCCCTTGATGCTGTTTCTCTTTTCAAGGATCTATTGGTCGATGAAAATGATGATGACGATGCAATGTTTCTTGATTCTATGGGTTTGGTTTCGGTAATCTCTGCTTGTTCTCGTGTTCCTGCTAAGGGTTTAACGGAATCTATTCATAGCTTTGTGATTAAGAGAGGTTTTGATAGAGGAGTGAGTGTTGGTAATACTCTTTTGGATGCTTATGCTAAGGGTGGAGAAGGAGGTGTTGCTGTGGCGAGAAAAATCTTTGATCAGATTGTGGATAAGGATCGTGTTTCGTATAATTCGATTATGAGTGTGTATGCTCAGAGTGGGATGTCTAATGAGGCTTTTGAGGTTTTTCGTAGACTTGTTAAGAATAAAGTTGTGACCTTTAACGCCATTACATTGTCTACTGTGTTGTTGGCGGTCTCGCATTCAGGTGCTCTGCGTATTGGAAAGTGTATACATGATCAGGTGAATTTGATTCCTGTTCTGCAACCTTTTCTTGTCATGAGTGACAAGTTTCTTTGATTATATGTATTGATGAATGTGTCTAATTTGCAAAGATAATGTGTCTATGCAGGTAATAAGGATGGGTCTTGAGGATGATGTGATAGTGGGGACGTCGATAATTGATATGTATTGCAAATGCGGAAGAGTTGAGACGGCGAGAAAAGCATTTGATCGAATGAAAAACAAGAATGTTAGGTCGTGGACCGCCATGATTGCTGGATATGGAATGCACGGCCACGCGGCTAAAGCGTTAGAGTTATTCCCTGCTATGATCGATTCAGGGGTTCGACCAAATTACATTACTTTTGTATCAGTGTTAGCTGCTTGCAGTCATGCGGGTCTTCATGTGGAAGGCTGGCGCTGGTTTAACGCAATGAAGGGGAGATTTGGTGTGGAACCAGGGTTAGAACACTACGGTTGTATGGTTGATCTTCTAGGTAGAGCTGGGTTTCTTCAGAAAGCTTATGATTTGATTCAGAGAATGAAGATGAAGCCGGACTCTATCATCTGGAGCTCACTTCTTGCAGCTTGTAGAATTCACAAGAACGTGGAGCTAGCTGAGATATCCGTGGCGCGTTTGTTTGAATTGGACTCTTCGAATTGCGGTTACTACATGCTGCTTTCGCATATCTACGCTGATGCGGGTCGTTGGAAAGATGTTGAGAGGGTGAGAATGATCATGAAGAATCGCGGATTGGTGAAACCGCCAGGTTTTAGTCTACTCGAGTTGAATGGTGAGGTTCATGTGTTCTTGATCGGAGACGAAGAGCATCCTCAGCGTGAGAAGATTTACGAGTTTTTAGCAGAACTGAACAGGAAGCTGTTAGAGGCAGGTTACGTATCGAACACGTCATCTGTATGTCATGATGTTGATGAGGAAGAGAAAGAGATGACACTGAGAGTTCACAGCGAGAAACTAGCGATTGCGTTTGGGATCATGAACACGGTTCCTGGCTCGACGGTTAATGTGGTCAAGAATCTGAGAGTTTGCAGCGATTGTCACAATGTGATCAAGTTGATTTCAAAGATTGTTGATAGAGAGTTTGTGGTTAGAGATGCGAAGAGGTTTCACCATTTCAAAGATGGTGGATGTTCCTGTGGAGATTACTGGTGATTAGATATTAGAATTTCGTTTAGATGAGTAATTCTTCTCGTGTTTAATCAGATTTAGTGTAAGAAAATACAATTACGATTTCACAAATCTATTGGTTTTGTTAACCGTTAAACTTGAAAAATATGGTTCTTGGTTTGAAAAGAATGATATACAATAAAATAGTATAAAAGTGTTACATAACACCAAACTCTTGTAGCTCGTCTGGTCTACGATGGACTTGAGTTTGGCATTGAGAGAGAGATAGAGAGATGAAGAAGATGAAGATGATAAAATTAAAAGCAAATGCTTGATCATATGAGGTATTATTAAATATCTCTTCTTTTTTTTAAACCAGTTACATCCCAGAAAATAATATCTTAATTCCTATGACAAAAACTTAAAAAGTCCTATCGGATCTTATTTCGGAAACACAATCGGCTTTTATCTAAAGAATATTACTTTCATATAATATTCTAATTTCACAAGAGATGTTTCATGGTTTAGGGACGAAATTATATGACGATTAAAACAGACATGAATAAAGTTTATAATCCAATAGAGTGGTCTTTAATTTTATCGAGTATTTACTAAAGAAAATAATTTTTTTGCGGTAACTAGGTCTCCTAGATAAGACGGAGTGTTACTTCAGTTCAGTATAAGGTTTTAATCAATTGACAACCTCGAAGTTTAATAGTCCCCGAAAAGTTTAAAGCATGGTATCCTTTATTACTATACTTAGAAGAAGGAATGAGAAATCTTGGGTACCTTGAGGTACAAGATTATTGCAGTAAGATAGCTTTTATAAGGAGATGGTACTACAACTGTCACATTTTGATCTTTGATTAAATATATAGTAACTAACTACCTACTTATCAATTAGTTGAGGTGTTCTAAATTATGTGCTTTTTTTTATTAGTGATAACTAAATTTTCCTACGCAATGTGTGGGATTATATATATAAGATTGATGTAGCTTAATACAAACTTTACTAGCATAAAATGATTTTATCAACATAAATTGTTTCTAAACTTAACATCAAAAAATTTCAATCCTTAATTCTAGTATATATAATGATTAACGTTTGCAAGACAAACAAATAATCTCCAATAAAAAGAAAACTAGTATCATAAATCTTCTTTAAAGGATTAATAATATATTAACGCCGTAACACTAAATAACATTTATTCATCAAATACAACACACCTTCATGACTCACATCTAGCTATGATTTTCATATAAACTGTAATGTTATATTCAACACTTGATAATATATATGCAAATTGCATTTAATTCTTATATATATTATAAGGATATTAAATAGCTGATCACCATCAAGAATACCATGAGCCCATCGATTGATTATCTAGTAGAAGTCATCGAGAGAGATATTCTCAACGGAGCCCAAACCATCGAATGTTCCGAACTTGGAGTAATAATTATTAGTAGTCGTCGTATGTCCACCCAAAAAATCGAGAGGAGTATCGTTGGAGGTAAGAGCCGTCGTGTCGTAGACAAAAGACTCTGTGTTTGTGGTGACATCATCTATGACTGGATAATAGTAAGAACATTTGTTGCTGTTGCTGTTGCTGTTGTTGTTGTTGTTGTTGTTGTGATGATTAAAATCTTGGAGGAGAAGATCGTTAACCACAGTGTTTTCGATCCTTGTTAAGTTTGTGTAAACGTCGTCTTCTTCAAGATTGATTACGTCTACTTCTTCTTCTTCCGATGCTTTTCTTGCTTGTATAACCTAAAGTAAAAATAAATAAATAAAATTGAGCCTAAACATGTAACACGTTTTGTAGAATTTTCTTTTTAGTAGCGTGTAACGTACGTAATTGTTTGAGTAGAGATCTTGGTAAACCATGATGAAGTCACCTAGCTGCAGACCATGAGCATTCACAAAATCGCCTGGAAATAATACCCAGCTCGATCCAATATTTTTAACAATCATTGATTCGATTTTTTATTATCATAAAAAAAAACAAAAACCGGGATTGTCGGTAACTTTACCTGTGTTTTCTAGCACGTACATTCTGCTATTGTTGTTTGGCCAGTACCTAATGATCACAACATTAGGCCAAGACTCAAACATCTATGGTTTCTTCTAACGATCTCATTTACTTTAGCTTAGTCTTAAATGAAATGATGCTATTTTAAAGGTCTTAAGATCGACATGGATACATGAATACTTTCAAAATGATTGATCTACCAAGAATTATCCATGTAGATCTTAAGATCAGATATAACCTATCCGTTATAGATTCGTACTAGCCAATTTTGAAATTCTTGCTAACCAATTTTGTAACTGAATAGTTTGATTCAACTATATAAGCTATGCTTTGTTACATAACATTGATTAGGAGTAAAATGATAAAAGTACCTATACTTGAAGGTCCAAACGTGAAAACCGTCCAAATCTTCCATTCTTATAGGAATCCCTTCCTTGCATTCAAGTGCCGGCAAGTGAGCCTCCGCGGCTTTCTATATGGATCATCATCATTAGTTATCATATCAACACCAACATCATTAATCATCATCATGATCATATATAATCAAAGATCACCTTCGGGAGTATCATACGTCGGAGAGAGCTGACGTCACTGTTCTTGAGTTCCTTTTGGAAGAGGAATCTTAGCTTTCTTGGGTCAATTTTCTGACATCATCACAATATACATTGAATCTTTTTAATAAAACCAATCCAATAGAAAAATATACAAAACTCTAAATCTATTTTTATTTGGATCCTCACAGATCTTATAAAAATAACAAAAAATAGTTTTGAATTAATAATATTTAGAGAGAGAGAGAGAGAGGGAAAATAGTAAAAAAGAGTGAAGAGCTTACACGTGCGGGGAGAGGAGTTGGCACGTGGGAAATAGGAGGCATAGGAGGAGGGAAAGAGAGAAGGTTAAAGGAAGAAGAAGATCGTCTCTGTCTAGGCATCCTTCTCTTCTTCCAGTTAACACCAAGAAGAGGCACAGACGCCGATAACCCATGATGATCATGACCCGACCCGGATCCAAACCCATGATCAACACTTGCCACTAAAGTAGAGGCCTTGGTTTCCACATTTTCATCAACCATCATTTTTCTCTCTCAATTGGTTAACACTGCCTAGTAAAAAGGAAGTGTGGAAGAAAACAGTTCTCTGTGTGAAGGAAAAAAGAACAAATGGTGGATCTCTTTGGGTTTCAGTGATAGAGATAGAGAGAGAAAGAGAAGATAGATAGAGAGAGAAAGAGAGACTGTGGTTTGTGTTGTGTTGTGTGTATGTGTGTTGTGCAGATCGAAACAGAGGCTTAAAATGGACGCTGGGCAATCAGAGATTTGGGTTTACCATTGGTTTTTAATGATTTTTGTTTTACTATTTATGGTAAGGAAGTGACATTTGTATAACCTACATTCATGAATCTAGGGTTTTGGAAGATTAAGATTTTCTAAATCTTGATAAGATTATTATGATGATAGTAACGCAACAAGATCTAATGCCACTAAACTAACACTCAACCATAGTTTAGAGATTAGGTTAGGTTAAAGTTTAGAACCAAGAGCAAAGGGACGAGTGGATTGTGCATGGTGAACAAGTGTAGCAAAAGTTCTGCTTCTTTCCTTTTTTCCAGAATTCAATGGCGTCTTCTTCTCTCTCTCTACCACATTTAACTCTAGTTTTAAAGTCAATTTAACTCTCATTACTTACTGGTCAACATGTGATTTGTATATACGTAGATTCTACGACTTTTTTTTAGGGATAAAGAACATTTTTGCGACCAAGAATAAAGGCTTTTTGTTTCTACAGACTTAGACGATAACTGATTTGGAAGAGAAGTGAAGGATTCATTGTACCTTTGAGATTACTTGACTTAGGTTGAAATAGCACATTTGTCTCATAGCTTAAAGCTAGAATATCAAACTCCCATACGAAAATCGTTACTTGACTTTCATTTAGTAACGCCCGTATCAGAAAAAATTATGGAAAGATGAATGGAACAATATAGTACTCCATTAATTATATTTCAGAAGAAAAAAAAGCGACAAAAGAAATATGTTTTTTTTGTTAAAGTTAAATTATAGAAAATAAAGAAACATGAATTGAATTTTGTAAATTATGCATCTAGTTAAAACTATGGAAATGTGTAATCATTTCGTTAATCTATCAATATTCGACGAATAACAGACGAAAAATGTGTAATGGTATTTATAATTTGTTAGTATATACAACTTAGATTGACACAAATTTATCTATCATCTATATATATTGTTGTCATTGTTACTAACAAATACCATTTATATGCCATATTCTATAATTCGTCGAATGATTGATTATCGACATGATAACACATTTCCATGGGTTTTAACTAGATGCATACTCTTAGAAAATTGCAATTCATGTTTCGTTATTCTTCTATGATTTAACTTTAACAAAAAAACCATACTGTATATGTTTGGTCGATTAATATTTTTCCTGAATTTAATTAATATTTTGTTCGATTCTACTTTCCATTTTTCTTGATAAGGGCGTTACTAAATGATAATCAAGTAACGATTTTGTCAATTTTAGTAATATACTAAAATAATTTTCGACTCTGCACGAATATATTAGGGGAAAGTATGGGTGAGGAAGAATACGTGACGTTAAAACGTTTTTGATATTTTTTGTTTTCTTTGCATGGACAAGTGGCAACTATTCTCTCCAAATTTAATAAAAGATTCTTTCTCTTTTTTTTCATGACTTTAAAACTCTAATGACTAATGAGTTTTCGAAAACAAAAAGAAGATTAAATAGTTACTCATGTTAGTGTACATATGTATAATGAATTTTAGCTTACAACTATAGTGATAGATTGATAGTTCATGATTTTTGAATGAAAACTAGTCAAGCGATATTTGACAACTAATTACAATTTAAAAGTGCATAAAGAAAGAAAAAGAAAAATTCACTCACTAAATTTGGAGAGAATAGTTGCCACTTATCCATGAAACGTTTTTCATTATATCACAAATGACGTATAATTTAGTAAATCGAAGCTATATTTCATTTGATTACTTACTTGACTTTTGTTTTATTAGAAAACTATCTCAGGCCCTAATATAAACTCAATATAATAGATTGCATATTAAATCGGAACTAATTAAACTTTTTCTGGCCAGCCACATAATATAGTTAGATAATTCTTCGACTCTAAATGGATATGTTTTGGAATGGTGTTGGATGGGGAGGATTTAGAAGTTAAAAATATACTTAATTAATTTCAAAGTGGTTAAGAAAAAAAAAAGAGGATTCTCTCATTCATTTTGGAGGGATTGCATACCACTTGTCCATGTATAAAACTGATTTTATGCATTGAAAGTGGCATGTAATCTCTTCAAACTTATGAGAGTATCTCTTATTTTTTTATTTTTTTTTACTCACTTTGAAATTATAAACAAACGACATCTTAGATATGTGTATATTATATAAAAACCATCAAAAATAAATATTGACAAATAACAAGTAATGGGAAGAATAGATTTAATTCTAATTTCAAAGTGTGTAAAGAAATGCTAGTAGTAATTAATAAGTATATATGTACTATAATAGTTATAAGTATATATATTTCAAAGTGTGTAAAGGAATGCTAGTTAATAAGTATATATATACTATAATAGTTCTTCGCTATACTCTACATGTATGTTTCAGGCCAATATACTTTCAATTAGTTTTTATCCATGAATTATATGACCTACCAAAATATAAACATAACTAAAATAACATTAAAAAATATAGTTAGATAATAGTATATGAAATTGAGATATATATAAATATACTTGACTACTATAATATGCACATGTATTAAAAAGAGACGTATTGTATTGATTTTTGTTTTTTTAAGTATTGTTGATCTATGGAAACAGAAACGTGTATCATGATAAAAGATGAGTAACGTCTATTTAACTTTTTTTTTTTTAAACACTTTTTGGTAAAATATATATATATATAAC
>Ga0041059_1002471_pt1 | contig 13716 bp, 8 predicted proteins | sample AraColnosormetaG_FD_56232 | JGI IMG/M metagenome (GOLD analysis project Ga0041059, IMG submission 56232) | Arabidopsis roots microbial communities from North Carolina, USA - Col MF nosort | ecosystem: Host-associated > Plants > Roots > Unclassified | place: USA: North Carolina | collected 2013-09-02
GGTTGTTACCGAACCCCGTTAACAAATCTCTGTGTCATTTACTTTATGCACACGTACAAGTTCTTTACACACTCTCATCATTAACGACGTATTAGATCTAGCACACAGTTAGTAATTTCACTTTCCACTTATGTAATGTTTTCAGAATGTTGAGGAAATTGTCGGCTACTCAGCTGTTCTCACCGCAGTGTATCCAGGCTACCAAAGCTCTGAGGATGAAGAAGGTGCAGGAACTTGTCAACTTCCTGAGTGAAAGCTGTGAGAGAGAAGAAGCTGTTGATATTTCTCATGTATCCTTCGTCACAGCTCTCAATATCATATCGAATATTTTGTTCTCAGTCAATCTCGGTAGCTACGATTCAAAAAATTCCAGTGCGTTTCAAGAGATGGTGATCGGTTACCAGGAATCTATCGGAAATCCAGACCTTGCTAACTTCTTCCCATTTATGAGATTTCTTGACTTGCAAGGTAACAGTAAGAAGATGAGGGAGTCCTCAGGGAGATTGCTTCAGGTATTCAGAGAGTTTTATGATGCTCGGATTGTGGAGAAATCATCGCGTTCAGTTGAGAAAGATGTTTCGAGTAAAGACTTCCTGGATGTGCTTATCGATCTCCAACAAGGAGATGAAACTGAAATCAACATCGACGAGATCGAACACCTACTTCTCGTAAGTCTTAGCTTAGTTCATAACATGATCTATATTAGTTCACTGATATTAATATATAATAGACGTATGTGTCAGGATATGTTTGTAGCAGGCACAGATACAAACTCAAGTACCGTGGAATGGGCAATGGCAGAGTTACTTGGAAACCCTAAAACGATGACAAAAGTTCAAGACGAGATCAATCATGTGATAGGGCAAAACGGTGACTTTCAAGAGTCTGATATCTCAAAACTGCCGTATTTAAAAGCGGTCGTAAAAGAAACTTTCCGACTACACCCTGCTGCTCCATTTCTCCTCCAAAGAAAAGCTGAAACCAACGTAGAGATTCTTGGATTCACTGTGCTTAAAGACTCTCAGGTTCTTGTGAACGTGTGGGCCATAGGACGAGACCCACTTGTATGGGAAAATCCGACCCATTTTGAGCCAGAGAGGTTTTTGGGGAAAGAGATTGATGTAAAAGGTACAGATTATGAGCTTACACCGTTTGGGGCTGGGCGTAGAATTTGTCCGGGACTGCCTTTGGCTATGAAAACAGTGCATCTCATGCTTGCTTCTCTTCTCTATACCTTTGAATGGAAGCTTCCAAACGGTGTCGGTTCAGAGGATTTGGACATGGAAGAGACCTTTGGTCTCACAGTGCACAAGACAAACCCGTTACTTGCCGTGCCTCTGAAGAAACGAGCCATAAATTAATACTTCTTGTATTGTTTGAATTTGATAAAAATTATATTGAAGGGTCTGTTTTCTTTTGTATTTTTCAAGCGTTTATTATTAAATTACCAAAGATTTCAAAATACATTTAGAAAGCTAACTAAGGCTGTGACCATGTTCATATATATGGTCTGAGAAAAGCCTAGCTATGATGAGATATCGTGTCAAGGACAGGGATATTGTGAGACGTGGAATCACAAAAGTTGCAACAACCTTCTTGACCTTGCAAAGCTTGTTGGAGAAGCAAAAACAATTAAGGGTTATGTTTGTTATTCATGAATGGGGGATGCAAGGATTCTAAAATTCTAATTATGTAAACAGGAGAAGTAAATACTAATACCTAGACAGGCATCGCCGACTGTATGTACCACTTATTAGAACATTGGTGCTACTAGTTACAATATCAATCTATATGCCAAAGTAGCACTTTTAGGAAATTTAGTTTGGAGACTTATATTTAAAAAATTATCGTGAAGAAACATACACTTTTTTTGGGTTTGAAAAACTACCCATGTTTTTTTTTGCTAAACTGCAAATATCATATAAATGAAGGGAAAGGTTTACATGAGTTAGAACCTATACATTTGATTTCCTGGCAAAAAGTTAAAAAACAGGAAAAACAATATGATAGTCTGAATTGGGTCAGATTTTAGTGCAACCAAAGAGTCATAAGCCGCCTGAACCGCTTCTTCAATCTTCTTGCAGTAATGGAGTTTTTGATTTCCCTGTCAATGGTCTTAAACACCACTGACGGCAGAATAGTCTCATGATTGTGGAGGAAGTTGTTTCTCTGCTTCCAAATGGCGTAGAGCACAGATTGCACAATGAGCTTGCGGAGGGTTGGCGGCGAGCGTCTGTTCCGTTGAAGAGTCCAGTCCATGAGGTCGTTCCACACAACAAAGCTGAAAGCAGGCAGCTCTAATCTCACACTAACAGTGTGCCAAAGAAAACACGCAAATTCACAAGTCAAAAACAAATGGTCTCTGTCCTCGATGTCCAAAGAGCAAAGCCCGCAAGTCGTTTGTAATTGCATACCCCAAGAGGCAAGCCTAGTTTTAGTGGGTAGGCGGTCAAGATTTGTTACCCACATATGGAAAGCATGTTTAGGAGTTGCACCTTTAAACCACACCGTTTTTGCCCAGCTAACCACATCCGATCTTGGTCTCAGGGCTGCCCAAGTTTTCGCAGAGGAAAAGCCGTTGCATAGCTTGTCTTCCACCACCCAATCATAAACATCCAACTCCCCGGATAGAGTAGGTAGATCAATAGAAAAACTACCCATGTTTTTTCCTTGTTAATAGAACCTAGTGCGTCGCGGTTGTCCTTGTCAATGAAACCTGGTGTGTTGTTGTTATCATTGAAATCTGGTGGTTGGGGCATGTAAAGTTTAATGAGAGAGCCATTTTTAACAACAAGTTGGCGGAAGATTTGATATCATGAGAGAGCCACATGCAAGACAAAACAAAGTTGGGGTGTTGGTGAAAACCTTTAGCTACAAGGCTGATATTCTATATTTTTCAACGTTTCTAAGAGGTAATATGAGCGGCGGCGAGGAACATACGAAGTAGATGTGAAGGAAAAACGAGACATAAAATCTACACGCAGTCACGCACGATGTATACGAAAATGAAACAATAATAATTGTACAATAAGAAAAATGTATACGACTATAGGAGGACTTACATGAGTATCCTAACGAATTTGCAGTAGAAGAGAAAAAATATACGATAATCTAGTTTATGTTTTTTCTTCAAATTCAGTCTCTCTTCTCACTGTTTATGAGTTGATTTAGTTTGATTCCGTGTGTTGAAAGGAATATCGTTATGATTAGTATGAAAGATAATTATAACGAAGATATTCATTCTTTAAAAAACAAAAAAAAAAAATTAGTTCTAAATTAAATTTGATTCTAAAATAATTTCTTATGGTGTTGACAAAAAGAATAAGTAAAAGTATATAAATTCTTATGGTGTCTATCTAATTAGACATTTAGAGCATCTTCATTGCATAACTTCTTATATGCGTCTTAAATACTAACCATAGTTAAAATTAAAGACATTCCCCTTTTTCAATGTCAAAAATGACTTTCCCGAGACATTTCAGACACCAAAAAAAGGAAATATCTTTAGTTTTAATCATGGTTAGTTTATTTTTACCATAGTTAGTCTTTAAAACATCCACAAGGGGTTATGCAATGAAGATACTCTTATAAGTGTATATACAGGATATATGTATACAACAAACAATAATGCAATAGTGTTTATGTATATATCTCGTTGACTTCGTCAATAAAGAATACATCAGATTTCTTCCAAATACTTCAAGAACCACCCACACTTTTAATTTAAGTATAAAGTACACCAGCTATTTACATTGTCATTCAGTTAATCTTCCAATCTACTTCAAAGCTTTTCTTCAATAGCTTGAAATTATTTGCTTTCATTTTCAAAATGCATCAATGTTGGTACCAAAGCCGAAACTAACAAGATAAGAAGATAAAAGCAATAAAATAGAAGATCTTATTTCAACAACTGAACGATCGGCCGTTTATAGGAAACTACTGAAAGTAGAAAGTTTAACTTAACAAGTTGGAGTGTCGAGCTTGAGACTTTGAGCGGGAATCTAAAATATTCTCTGATTCCCACTTTCAATTTTCAGATGTCTCCTTCTGACATTTATCTGTTTCTATTTATAATACTGATGGAGCTACTGACATTTATCTGCTTCTCTTTATAGTAGTGATGGGACAGTCGTAGGTATTATTCTCCGGCGATGTGAGATTCTCGTCTCTAAGGCTGTTTTCAAAAGGTGGGCCTTTCTTCGATGCTCAGCTTAATGGGCTGATGCTTTCTTTTATGGGCTGGATCTTCCTCACTTTCTCTTAATTATGTCATCAATTCTGATGGGCCGCATAAGTATGACTTGGGGCGAAGCCCATATCTAACAATCAATATTATGTTGGAAATATATATGAGTCAATAATTTTCAGTATCAAAGGAAGTTTAACCTCTTTATGGATAGATAGAGTATGGTTTGGGTACGGACAATTTAAAAATTCTGAATTTTTTTAAACTATGCGAAACTAAGGAAATACAAAAGTTAGATGTTTTTGAAATGAAAATTGTGAAATCATCATATTTAAAATTATTTCTACCATTTCTTTCCACTATTTTCAAATTATATTGTAAGAAAACAGTAGTCTAATATTCTGCCAAAAAAAAAAAAATAGAAAAACTAATTCCAAATGTTCAAAAATTATATTCACGTATTGCTCGGGTAATCACTTACGAGTTACGCCCTATGTATCAAAATAAAATACATATAGGTTGAATATACCAATCAAGACAACTCGTAAACCTACATTGTTTATCCATACATTGTAATTAATAGTTTCAAAATATTTTCTATTATTAATAAATCATGAAGAAAACAAAACATCACTATTTTGATAATGTTAAAACATGACTTAATAGTAAACTAAAAATATCAACATCTAAAAATCAAGTGGTACATTTGTTTCAAGTTAATCTTTGACCACGTATATCATTCTTCAACTATATAAATTGTTAACATTGAACAACCGGACCTCAAGAACATTAGATTAAATAATAAGAATTCAAATACACAATAACGCGGTTTATTAGAACAAGAGGAGTGACGTTGTAGAAAGCACGTTCACATTTTTAGCTTTGTTGATGATTTCTCTAGAGACTAAAATAACGCTTCAACGAAAACAGCTCATTTTCTTCTTCTTTTCTCTCAATTTTTTTATTAGTGAAAAATTCACCAACCAGAATCTCAGGAAATTTTTATTCATTGGAAACTTGGATTAAAAATGATTAAAATTAAATTATATTGATATACAAAGAATGAACCTGGAGCTGGCAACATGCCAACATCAAACGGTAGATGTTTGTATTTTTATAGTAATTTCACTAGAGTAAATTACTTCTATTAATTTTTTTGGCACATATCAAAAGTTCACTACTATTTCATTCCTCGAATATTTCCCGGCAAAAGGAAAAATACCAAATCATTATACTCTTTTTCGTGAATTACCAAGTTTTATTGGTCAAAATTCAGGACTCTATAAAAATCCTATTGGGGGACAGTTTTCTTGTTGATAAGGACAAATTCATTAATAAATATAAAATTATTGACCTATTAACGAAACATGTAAAAATGTAGAAGAATATATATTATACAATTAGGCTAATTAACCGTCAACGTATTTTTGATGGCAATATTAGAGTAATTTTAAGAACTGCAATAACTTTAAATGATGGTTTTTCATATTAAAATTACTCTTATATATATGGTATGAGAACATCATTATATTTCTTTTAAGAAGATTTGGATTTTGTACATTTTCTCGAATACGAAGCAGATAATGTCCAATTTTTTTGTGCAATAGATTGCGTGAGTGTTTAAATTACACAGTTGGTTCGAATATGCTTGTCATTTGACATTCTGTCAGTTTCAATTTGCATATCTTATTAATTAGTAATATCACTCACTTTTCACTATATAAATATAAGTTGGTTGTAATAAAACAGTTGGATTGCTACTTCTTATTAATTTTTTTTAAGACATAACGAGTGGTATGTATTGGATTCTAGTACTTATTAATGAAATATTAGAAGAAAAAACAAAAAAAAATTCAATTCATATCACTCTTCTTTGAATAATTTGATTTTAATATTTCCCTGAGTTTATAATTAATTTGGATGGAATCTTTGAATTAATCTTTCGAGTCTTCTTTAACTGGAAGAAAAACCCTTTCGGATGTTCGTATGCTTTATTGCTAAACCTTTTAGATACCAAAGCGATGAGTTCCATTACATTATGTAATTTACATATACTCTTTATATATCTTTAAGATTAGTTTTCTAGAGTTATCTGATTATTACTTAATTATGTATCCATCTTTTTTAACACTAAATATTTGTTCATAAACACGAAGAGCACTAAAACTTTATTAAGTTCAAATAATTTTCATTATAAATTTCTTGAATTTATGATTTTTTTTACTTTGATTAACAAAAAAATTTAATACAACCAAAATACCATTTATAAAAAAAAATCAAAGTATGAATATTTTTCTATGGAACAATTTAAAAAAAAAATACTAAAATATTAATTTAATAGAAACATAAAACAATAACGTCAAAACTAACTTGTTAATAGGACATTTGCTATACACGTATTGTATAATTTTTTACGGATAGGATGATGTTTTTATCAATCACGAAATTATACATGGCGGTCCCAAATTCATCCTTTCAAAAATATCCTCCTTGTGGTTAGTTTCAGGGTGTTTCATCTAGAGGGTTTAATATTCAGTTTTTAGGGTGTTTCATTTAGCCACTCTTTTTTACTCTTTGAGTTGAGTGTGTATGATATCATTAAATACAGATGCAAAAATGTTGCTGAACTACATTGTAAATGGGTATGTTGAACTTGGAGGATCCGACGAAATTGCATATGGATGAATTTGGGACGGCCATGTGTAATTGCCAAAAAAAGTGACAATATATTGCCAAAAATACATTTACAACTATCACCAACCAAACTAATATGGCATATCGGGTCAACAAGACACCAAGTTTGATTGTCCGATCTACTAATCGGATTAAGTACTTGTATAAATTCCCCTCAACTTAACAATGAGAGAGGATAAAAGAGTACTATGTTTCAATGGACTGCTTAACTTCAACAGCCGGGAACATTCTATTATTTTCGAATACTCGTTTTCTTTTCATATAACTATTACACAATATACCGTTTTGTAAGTTTTTGTATAGTCCGATGGTATGTTTTAATTTGTAAAAGGTTAAGCTTTGGAAACAAATATAATTTTTGATAAACTATAAAAAAAACATAATATGTCATTAAACTCATAGACAAGAATGTTCGAAACCGCATCAGCGCAATCAAAGACTTGGGAGATCATCTATATGATGACGGCAAGAGTTTGTGGTTCTCTACTTGATCAACTCCATAAATAAGACCTCGAGACTCACTTCCAATACCTTCTTCACTTTTGATGTTTTTTCCTAATTTTTCAAACAAACTAAAGCATTCATTGTACACAACAAGTCTTTTTGGTTGAATATATTTTTACATTCAATTGAAATAAAAAAAACATAATCTGAATTTTATACTGTCTATCGGATAAAACCAAAAAAAGGCCAACAAGTGATAGTGCTCCTTATCCTTTTTACCAACTCTTTTACGGGGCCGGCTATTAGCTGGGCACCTACTATTTTATTTTACCGAAAGGCCGCAAATCAATCATGATCATCATTTCCACTCCAGTTATAACTTTCTTTCGTCATTATCACAATAACGCAAAAAGTAAAAAATTTAGTGGGTTCGTAAATCATTATTATTGTGTGTTTTTTTCATAAATATATATGGAGATTATGAATCCTACGAGATTTTGCTACAGAATCCTTGCTTATAAAATGAACAACAATCAAATAAAATAAATGTGGATTCAGTGTTGAATTCTTCTACAAATTCAGAAGAAATTGACCAAAAATATTATTTAGTTATATACACGTTCATATGGCTTTTAATAGAAATTAAAATATATACAAGTAGTACTCTTACTCTTGTAAGGTTATTAGTTTATTTTGTCTTGGCAGTTTAGTAATCACCAACCAAAGCTATTTTGTGGCCCGCATGTTGTCTTCTTTTTCTTCTGTCTTTGCTTCTATTTATGCTTCTATAGACACTTGTCTTTCGTAGTTCATTTCCTTTATCATTCATATCTCTCTCTTTCTCTCTCTCTCAGCTCTGGAGAATTAAACAGAGAAATTTTTTGGGTAAATCTCACTTTTTTTTTTGTTTGTGGCTATAATCCTTTTCTTTACTTCATCATTTCATCAGGTTATATAGCTTCAAGCTTGTTTCTTGTTGTTGCTTTTAACTGTTTATCTTCTTTGTGTATGTTCATAATTCACAGAAAAAGATTTAGCCCTTCTTGTCTTGAAGCAATTGCTTCATGTGATTAGAAATCTTTTCTATTTTTGTAGGATTCATCAATCTTTTTCTTGCAAAACCCATGACAGATTTCAGTTTTCTCATGCAAAAGCTTTAAGCTTTTTTTGCTCTTTCTTGGGTTTTTGTCTTTTTTTCTTTGTTTTTTTTTCTTCTCTTTGTTGGACACTATCCAGATTTCCTGACAAAAGACTACTTTTGCACCTGAAATAAATCCTGAAAAACATCATCTTTTGTTTTATATGATTATATCTGAAATCTCTAATGCTTTAAATCTTAAGTTCACCTCTCTTTCGTTGTTTTATATCTTTTTTTTATCTGACCAAATTAAAGTATCTTAAAGTCTCAGGTTTATATCAAAGATGCAAAACGTTCCTGAAGACCAAAACAAAATGGTATGTTTTGTCTTTGTATATCAAAACTAATTATGTTACTTTAAAAACCAAAAATAAAACTAGTTATCATTGTCTAAAAGTGATATGAGTATTAATTATTTTGGTGGTTGTGGAAATAACTAAACATGATTACGTACGTATAACAGTGATGCAATATAGTCATTACCATTCTGAAAAAAATTATTATCTTGTTTTGATCATGGGTCAAACTCTTTATAGGTCATAGATGATAAACTTCCTCCATTTTCATGGGAAAGAAAGTTGAACAGTCAAGCAAAGACTCCTTCTGAGTTCAAATTGAGTAAACGAGATCACATGCATCTGGTAATTTCATCATTTCTTTGGCTGAAATTGATTTTGATTAGAGACATATTCTTAAACGAGGAATCATCTTTCTTGCTGTAAAAGTTATGTTTTTTTAGGTCAAGGTGCTCTGTTTTTTTTTTGGAAATTTTAAACTTAAACTTCTCTCCCTATCTCTGTTTTGGCTTTTCCAAAGTTTCCATTAGGCTACAGATTGTGGCGTCACACCAAAGACGAAGCCGCCAAAGGAAGAGTAAGAGATATATCTCTCATAACCTTCTTTTAATGCTCACAAACATTTGATGACTTTTTGTTTTCATCAAATACTAAATACTTCCCAAAACCTGCAGGCTTCGATCTTCGATATCTTCAGAAAACACCATATTACGGGAGATCACGGTGTCCCTTTAGGAGGAATTGGGTATGGGAATATACACATTTGCTTTAGAAACTGCATAGAACACAAAGTTGCAATGCTCTCGAGTTTTAAGATCCTCTATTACAATTTCCTAATGTACAAAACCGCGGGGTAAAAAACCGTGATTCAGTTCAGGAAGCATTGGAAGGAGTTACAAGGGTGAGTTTCAGCAGTTCAAGCTGTTCCCAAAAATTTGTGAGGAAGCTCCAATCCTCACAAACCAATTCTCTGTAAGTAAACAATCATGAACATTGCTTGGTTTCTTCTATTGTAAACCAAAACCTGTGTGTTTGATGTCTTTGTGAAGTATCACTCTCATGCTTCTTGATCTGTTAAAATTATAGGCTTTTGTTTCTCGTCCTGGAGGTGTGAAACACTCAACTGTTCTATGTCCATCAAAGCCACAAGTTGTCAAGTAAGCCAAATACATTATTTTCTTGTGTCTCAATCAGATCTATAGTTAAAAGAAACAGAGTAAATGTGTGAATGATATTAACTATGTTATTGTATATGTTTGTGCAGAGACAATGGAGGCTATTTATGCCAAGGCCAAGCTCCAAATATGGGAATTGAGTCTTGGGACTGGAACATGACAGGGGAAAAATCTACTTACCATGCTCTTTATCCGAGGTCTTGGACCGTCTATGATGGTATAATATTCGACCTAAATGTCTCTAATCATGTTTACTACAGATTAATTTACTGCAAAGTCTTGATGTATATTAAGGTTATGAAAATGTTTTTACTTGATGAACAGGTGAACCTGACCCTGAACTCAGAATAGTTTCACGTCAAGTCTCTCCCTTTATACCTCATAATTACGAGGAAAGCAGTCTTCCGGTTTCGGTTTTCAACTTCACGGTATGATTATTCTATGGCGCTTACCCTCAAGATTATAACTAATTAGGTCACAACTTGTTCTAAGCTGATGGAGTTTTGTTATGTTTCAGGTGACTAATACTGGAGCAGAACCAGCAATTGTAACTTTGCTCTTTACTTGGGAGGTAATTAATCGCCTAAAAGATAAATTGGGGTTCTTCTGCATGTTTTCAATTAAAAAAACTGACCCATTTGTCTCTGTGTTATAATTAGAATTCTGTGGGAGGTGCTTCTGGACTAACTGGACAACACTTTAACTCAACTATGAAGTAAGACTCATCATTTTATGCTGCAATAGATTTTGCTATGGGTTTCTTATTCTGACATGGATCTTCTTTCTATTATGGAAATCTTATAGAGCAAAAGATGGAGTTCATGCAGTAGCCTTACAGCACAAGTAAAAACCATTTTCTCTGACTCTTTGATTGGTTTGGTACTCTGTTTTAGTGTTGATCATTTGTTAAATTTTTTGTGTAACTTATCTTGCAGGACAGCAAATGGACACCCACCTGTTAGCTACGCAATTGCGGCAAAAGAAACAGAGGATGTTCGTGTCTCCTCATGTCCTTGTTTCATTGTTTCTGGCACTACTCCTAATCAAATCACAGCAGGAGATATGTGGGATGAGATTAAAAAGGTTTATAGTTTTTTTCAAGTGTTCCTTATTACTGTTAGAAGAAAGATCAAAAGTTTTAACTATTCGTTTATCTTCAGAATGCATCATTCGACAAGTTAACCAGCAATGCATGCTCTCCTTCGAAACCTGGAACTTCCATTGGAGCAGCCATAGCAGCAAAGGTGAAAGTTCCACCGGGATGTGACCGCACAGTCACATTTTCCCTCTCTTGGGATTGTCCCGAGGCTAGATTCGACGAGAAGACTTACCATAGGTATGTGTGTGTGACCCCATTACACTTCAATCCAGTATGAAATTTTCTTACTAACTTAAAAAGTTATACTTGTAGACGATACACAAGATTCTATGGTAGTTTAGGAAATGCTGCGGTAGCAATGGCTCACGACGCTCTTCTCAGTAAGCAAACAATTCCCATTTCTTGTTCCTTGAGTCTTGTTAAACTAAGAGATCATCAGATTATGATATTTTCTCCTTTCTATTTTTGTTCTTGCTTGTTGTTAGACTTTCCTGAATGGGAAACTCAGATTGAAGAGTGGCAAGCTCCTGTTCTTGCTGACACAACACTTCCTGAGTGGTAATAAATTCTGCTTCAACCTTTTTTCTTCTTTGCCAAATTCAATTGAGCAGAAGAAAGTAATCAGAAATCATTTTCAGGTATAGAGTAACCCTCTTCAATGAACTATACTATTTCAACTCAGGAGGAACAATGTGGACCGGTAACAGACGTTTGCTTCGTCCACAAGTTTTATATATTTCTGTAACTTACAATTTTCTAAACTCGATTTTTGGGATTGTTTTTATGTAGATGGTTTACCTCCAAAGCAAAGCTTAGATAGTATAGGAAGAAGAAAGATCTCTCTCGGTTTATCAACCATAGACAAAAATGATCAAGACCAGAACAACGTAGCCTTAGACATCCTGGGAAGAATCGATGCGGTCTGCTCACAGATTCACGCTCCTTTAACCTCAAATGCTGCGCTCGGAAACACTATGATTCAGAACACCACAGAGAACATTGGACAGTTCCTTTACCTAGAAGGAGTTCAATATCTAATGTACAATACTTATGATGTTCATTTCTACTCCTCTTTTGCATTGCTCATGCTTTTTCCAAAAATTGAGCTAAGTATCCAGAGAGATTTCGCGGCTGCGGTTCTGATGCATGATTCTAGCAAGAAACAGGTCATGAGCTCTGGCGAATTTGTTACCAGAAAAGTTCTAGGAGCTGTTCCTCATGATATTGGTTTGAACGATCCTTGGTTTGAACTTAATGCTTATAACTTGTTCAACACGGATAGGTGGAAAGACTTGAACTCCAAGTTTGTTCTTCAAGTTTACAGAGATGTGGTTGCAACTGGTGACTTAAACTTTGCGAAAGCGGTTTGGCCGTCGGTTTACACTGCAATCGCCTACTTGGACCAGTTTGATAAAGACGGAGACGGGATGATTGAAAACGAAGGGTTTCCAGATCAGACTTATGACGCGTGGTCTTGCTCAGGAGTTAGTGCTTATTGCGGGGGTCTTTGGGTCGCGGCTCTTCAGGCCGGATCTGCGTTGGCCCGTGAAATTGGGGACAATGGGGCTGCAGTTTACTTCAACGCTAAGTATGAGAAAGCTAGAAGCGTTTACGAGAAGCTTTGGAACGGTTCTTATTTCAATTACGATAACAGTCGAAGCGGCTCGAGCTCGTCGATCTTGGCTGATCAGATGGCTGGACAATGGTAAGTGTTAATAAAAATCAGCAATGCTGCGTTTAGCAATTGAAATTTCAATATTGAGTTTGGAGTGTTTTGTATATAGGTATGCGAGAGCTTGTGGACTGAAGCCGATAGCGAAAGAAGAATGGATAAAGAAAGCGTTGGAGACGGTCTACGACTTCAATGTGATGAGAGTGAGAGATGGAACACGTGGTGCTGTGAACGGGATGTTACCTGATGGACGAGTAGACACAAGCACGATGGTGTCGAGGGAGGTTTGGGCTGGGACAACATACTCGGTCGCGGCTTGTATGATTCAAGAAGGGCTTGCGGATAAAGGTTTTAGGACAGCAAGTGGAATCTATGAGGCCGCTTGGTCCGACCGTGGTCTAGGGTAAGCTCTTCGCAGAATCTTTTTTGTTGATTCATCATGTTCGATTAACATTTTTTTTGGGTGCAGCTGCGCATTTCAGACACCAGAGGCATGGACCACGAACGATGAATATAGGTCACTTTGCTACATGAGGCCTTTAGCTATATGGGGTATACAATGGGCACACACAATGCCAAAACCTAACAGAGAACAAGAAGTATCGCTCAGGCCACAAGAGGAAGATGCAACGTCTGTGTTGTTTCAACAACACGCTGGGTTTATCAAAGTGGCTCACTATCTGAAAAACACTAAGGGAAAGGACCATAGAAACCGCCTCCAGACTGCGTATGAGACATTCCTCAAGACGATTCGCCTATAGGCCAGGCCACGACCTAACTTTGCGTCTCAGGACATCCAAGTTCTGTTCAGATATCCATACTTATTTTTGGTCTCTTTCACGGTTTTTGCGACCCTCTTTTATGCGTTTATTTCATTTGTTGGATAATTAATTTACGATTATAGACAGAAGCAAATGTTAATAAACTTTCTACTGTCGACAATGCTTAAGATTTTCTGTAACAAGGCTCTCGAACCTAACTCTACTGAAAAAAAAAAAAAAAAAAAAAAAAA
>Ga0041059_1002472_pt1 | contig 13712 bp, 8 predicted proteins | sample AraColnosormetaG_FD_56232 | JGI IMG/M metagenome (GOLD analysis project Ga0041059, IMG submission 56232) | Arabidopsis roots microbial communities from North Carolina, USA - Col MF nosort | ecosystem: Host-associated > Plants > Roots > Unclassified | place: USA: North Carolina | collected 2013-09-02
TTTTTTTTTTTTTTTTTTTTTTTTTTTTTTTTTTTTTTTTTTTTTTTTGAAATCCAGGAGGTTCTGGGCCGAAGCCCGTAATCCTCCCAGACCCGAAACCACATCATGTAATATTAGTTTCGTCCCAAGCGTCACTCGAACCGATGACCTCTAAGCTTCGTCTAGAGTCTTTACCAATTGAGCTAACGACATTTGGTTCTAATGTTGCTTTTGAGAGAGATTGCAAGGAGTTGATTAAAATTTTGGATATTCTGGATGAGTGGTGGCATTTGCTTCAGAATTAGAAGATTTCACTATTTTAATCCTTGGTTTTCCTCATTTCTCTTTATCTTTTATTCCACTTTTAAACAATGTCCGTACAGATTCTCTCGATGGAATACAAGATCACGTGATTCTATATTTTTCCATTTAAACTCTTTTACACCAGACTGGTTTTCTTTAGAACAAAACTGTCGGTTTCTATCTTAATTGGACGATTATATTTTGCTTTTAAAAAAAATAACATCTACCGCAACATTTAAAAAAGGTTAAGTTATTTATAATCAAAGCCTTCTTTATCTTGTCAAATCAGTGATCACGTAGACATCGAGAAATGAAAAACAACACTTTTATTATTATAAGCAAGACCTAGTGGATCTTGTTTAGCCACATACTAAAACATAAGAAGAAACATTGAATCGAAATCAAATCCTACAAACATAGGGCAAAGCTAATCTTGATCACGGAAAGACGAACATTTATTATTCTAACCAAGACCTAATGAATCTTGGTCAGTCACATACTAAGCATAAGAAATAAACATCTAAACGAAACCAAATCGTCCAAATATAGCTCAAAGCTCATCCTTCTTGATAGCGGATGGACGAACTCCCTCACTAAGGAATTCTCTATAATACTTGCCCGAAACTTTCTCATGACGTGTGAGGTTGTTTTTGTAATCAATGTAATACAGTCCAAATCTGTTTTTAAAACCATCTTGCCACTCAAAGTTATCCATCAATGACCATACAAAATATCCTGTAACATTTACCTTGTCTTCGCTGCAGATTTTATACATTTATTTTATTACTTTAGATTTTTATTTCAATTGTTACTCCACAATATCAGAAAAAATATCACTTACCAAATAGCTTTGTGCATACTCCAAAGATGCTTCTTAAGATAACTTTCCCTGTTGTAATCAGCAGTACCATTTTCAACCGAATCGTTCTCTTTAAGGTTTTCTCCATATCCTAAGAAAATAACATCAAGATTAAAGAAAATATAAACTGTTTTTAATAAAGTAAAATCAGACCCAAAAAAATATATTTGGTTACCGTTTTCCATGATGATAATTTCAGGATTTGCGTATTTATCTTTGACGTATTTCAAAACTTTTCTAAAGCCTGTAGAATAAACTGGCAATGGACCGGTTTCAGGCTGAAATACCAACAAAGCCGAAATGTTTACATCATAGACAGAATTATAATATTTATCTAATAGCGTTGTTGTTTACTCTAATTCAAATTCATACCTTGCTACCAATAGTGATATTGTTTACATTTTTATCTGTAAAGATGATATAGTATTTAATTAGTACCAAAGACAAAAAAAATCATTTGCATTTTCAGGTAAATATGTTAAAAAGAAAAACTTACTTTTCCATTCAACAAGAGAATCTTGTTTAAATTTTGGTTCTGCATGGTTTGGCTTCTCCAAGTGTTTTGAAAATGTAGAAGTATAGTAATTGATCCCTACGAAATCGGCTGAGTTTTTGAGTTTTGCTATCTGCTCAGTAGTAAATTTAGGCAATCTATGTCCAACAATGTCTTTCATTGTCTGTGGATAATCCCCAAACATAGTTGTGTCCAGATGCCTGAAAAGAAAAATTCCATTATATTCAGATTTCATTTTCTTTAAAATATTTCAGTCTTATTAACTACTTACCATCCCATTATAAAGTCAAGTGCACGGTCAATGGTCGCACCACTTTGTTCATCTTTAAAGTCATGTGGTTCAAACCAAGCCGGACTATGTGCGATTCCGATCTTTCCACCCTTACACTGTCGCCATAAACATATCACAAAAGACCATGAATAGCTAAGATTTATGCAAAAAAATGATTTTATGTATGGAGTATGTACTTTTTCACATTGTCGAAAAGCTTCAACGGCTTCTGCATGAGCGTTGAGGAGGTTGTGACTGACTAGATAAGCCTCATAACCTGATCGTCCGCCTAGACAATCTCCCTTGACAGTTTCGTCCTTGGCGTAAGGAGAACAACGTCCAGGTGCTTTCTTTCCAACGTCATAACCGGCATGCGCGAAAACCCATGGCTCGTTAAAAGTGATCCAATGTTTAACTTTTCCACCATATTCTTTGAAAACAAACTCAGCATACTCCCGAAAATCTTTCCTGTTTTGGCAAAAGGATATTGCATTAATTTAAATCACGTTGTGTGATTGTGAATTAAATTTCATGTTCTTCCAAGTCAAAATAAATTGACCAAAAATGGATTTATTCATCTCACTTATATATATACAAGTGTTCAAACTTCCCATGGGATCCCAACATGTTGCTATAAATGAAATATTATGGAAACTCACACAATGTGTGCGCTTAAGAAGCCCCCATATTCATTCTCTAGAGTTTGTGGCGTGTCCCAATGAAAAACAGTCACGAACGGAATTATACCTAAATAAAGTATTATACAAAATGATTTTTTTAGAGAATATACATAAAGGTAATATGTATATGTTTTTCTTTCCTTAATTTTTATTATTTATATGATTTATATTACCGTTTCTTTTGAGCTCGTCAATGAGGTCATGGTAGAATTGAACACCAGATTTACTCACTCCATTCTCTTCTCTCCCGTCTGATAAGCCATTATATATTGTTTCATTAATATTTCAAATGATTATAAAATAGATTTAAATATACCAAACCTTATTCACACTAAATCAATCTGGAAGCACATTTACTCACGAGGAAAAATTCTTGTCCATGAGATAGATAATCTGAAGGAATCTGTGTTTAGATTCTTCATTAATTGAATATCTTCCTACAAATATATTACAGAAAAGAAAAAAATGCAACATCATGTGTTAGTAGACTCATTAATGGGATATAGTTTTAAATTTAGAAGATATACGTGATGAATATTGTCATGTTTTCTAATGGAAAATCTTGTAATATGTTATGAAAAACATGTCAGGTTTCAAGAAGATGATGAGAATCAACATAATTTAGACATGTAAACAACTTTTCTATTATTGTTTGTCAAGTAAAATGTAAGGGATTTTCTTTATATACCTTGTAACGATAGAAGAAATCAACAGCTTGAGTACCATTATCGCCATTGCATTTTTCTGTAATTTATAATGAATTTAGAAACTCATGTTGATAAAAAAATTCAACATGAACATCAATTATTTTAAGAGAAAATATAAATAAACTTGAAAACGAAAAGTAAATGTAGAGACACTCACCTGGATATTTTTTACAATAGATATCCCATACGGATGGTCCACGACAAGTTTCATTCACTGCACCTTCAACCTAATGACATAATAAAATAGTTGATGGGTTTGGCAAATATTCGCACCATTGACCTCAAGTCGTAGATATAACATTTGAGCTATAATATTACATGTTGTACCTGATATGCCGCAGTCGCTGTGCCAAATAAAAAACCTTTAGGAAAATGTGCCCGGCTTAGTTTGTCCGACGGTTTCGGTGGGCAAACAGGTCCATCGGCATTTACCAGCGGACCTACGATGATTAGTAGCCAAAGCAGCCCAATAGACATGAGAGGAAGTTTTTGCAATACCATTATGAAGTTTTTGTTTTGTTTGTCTTCTTCAATAGAAAAGTTTAGGATGGCTCTTTTACATCTAAGTAAAGGTCTTTATATAGAGATTATGATTCATCGATTAGTCTCATATTATGTTCTTTTTTTAATGTGCCAACTGCCAACCAGTTCTCTTTAATCATGTTTAGATTTATTTAGTAAACTTATTTTATGTATATGATTGATGATTCATGAATCCACTATAGTACAGTGTTATTTACTGATTGTTTTAAAAAATTTGGAACATCAGTGTCTAATGTGCAACGTATATTAAAATCTTACTTTGAATAACTCGTTGGCATAAAATATTTCTCGTGTTTTTTTTTTGGTCATATATTTCTCGTGTTTAACGAGCAAACAATATTAGTATGTAATATAGGCTTGAATGTAAATCTAAACAAAATATAAAATTGCAATCTTGAATTATAACTCCCAAAATGAAACTTCATGTGACAGGAGTCTAAAACATTAATTGCTTCATGTTCATTATATATCTTTCAGCTAGATGAAAGCCAAAATGGTCTTGCCTAATGACTTTCGTTTGTTTATTTTAGCTATTATGAACCAACAATATCTATTGTTTTTTTCTTTTGTTTGTTGGGTTCAACTTTATATTGAAAGTCTCTATTTGTTTGTTGGACAAGAAAATCTATAAGTATTCAACACTTGTATTGGAGGCAGTTCGTGAATTATACGGGAAAAGGTGTTTTAATGTTCCATTTCCTAAACATTAGAATTTTAGTTAAAGGTACAATCTTGTACTCGGTCATCAGGTACATTTTCTCTTAGATATAGTCTTTGGTATTAGGTATGTGTTTGATCCTCAATGTTGATGGGCTAGAGCGATATGGTTGTTTAGAAGTTTTGTGGGTTTTGGTTTTATAGTTTTAATTTGATTAGAATATCATTGCTTTTATGATTATATTTTCCTTATTTTTGTTGGACTAGATAAACTCAAATCATGTGGTGTTTTTTCATAAATACTGTGAAAATTTAATGAGAAAGGTGATGAGATTTAACTACCAAATAGAAACTATGTGTTGATTATTCTATAGCTCTTGATTGGGACCTATTAAATATTTGGGTTTCCTCAAATACATTTTTTAAGGTATAGCGTTTGGTATAACTTCACAGAGGAGTGAATTCAGTTTGCTGATACGTGTTGAGTTCTCTCTTTACGTTAGTGGATTTCAGCTTAGTTAGATGGTGTTGAATTCACTCTCCAAAAATAAGTGAATTAATTTCTAGAATTTAAGGGTTGAGTTTTCTCGTCACAAAAGTTAATTTCCGTTCTCTCAAATAGTGTTGAATTCACCCTCCACAGAGAAGTGAATTAATTTCGTTGATAATTAAGTATTGAGCTCTCTGTACACAGAAGTGGATTAGCTCTCTCAAAATGGTGTTGAGTTCACTCTCTATTGAGTTCTCTCTTCATAGAAATGGATTTTAGCTTTCTCAAATGATCTTGAGTGTACTCTCCACAGAGAAGTGAATCCAGTTCACTAACATGAAAGTGTTGATTTCTCTCTTCACGTAAGTAGATTTCAGCTATCTCCAATTGTATTGAGTTCACTTTCCACAAATAAGTGAATTAGTATTCTCTATAGTTCCCACTTCACAAACTTATAATTCAACTCTCAACACAGGTTTGAGTCCTCTCATCACAGAAAAATGGAATCAGCTTGTTGAAATTTAAGTTGCGATCTCACATCACATCTAACCCAAGCTATTATCTCACACCTAAGCAGGGATCTTATCTTGCATCTAAGATGAGATTTAATCTCGTATCTAAGCTGAGGTCTTTTCTCGCCCAAAATTAATTTATATTTCAATTCTCAAACTATCAAAGGCCTCAAAATCACATCGCTTAAGCTTAGCTCATGCATGTAAGTCGAATTTACCTCGCCAATTTTTAACTTGAACTTTGTTCATAACATAAACCAAGTTTTTATTGCAAGTGTTTAAATCTGAACTCATCCAACAACACATTTATGATAATATTAGTTCTCCGAGAAAATCAATATTCTCAAAGAATTGTAGGGAATACTTGTTGTTGATCGCAATCTTTTATCTTGTGAATCAAATCTAGCGGAAATTTACATTCACATTAGAATTGAATTAATTGAGCTACCCGTTTATTGCTAAATGGGATCTAAACAAGCCGAAATTGCTTGCGGAAAATGTCCATATATATTAATGATTTTGATTTTTCATTTTAAAATTTTTTAAAAGTTCACCCCTAAATAGAATTAGGTTGCTTTTTTTTCTTTCTTACGAACGACAAGTAGATAAACCTTTATAGGCTTGAGGCTTTAAACCCATTTTTGACTTAAGCGGTACGTGTCAATTATGTGTGGTGTGATACATTACTTACCTACTGTTGTCTCTTTCGTGTTTGTGTTTCCAATATGAATCAAAGTATAATTGTTTAGTAAACTTATTTTTGTATTTAGGATGATTCATGCACTATATGATTTAGTTACCTGTGAGTTAGTTACTTAATTTCCAAAAATTTGGAACGTGAGTCACATGTCAAAATTCTAATGAGCAAGAGCAACATATATTCTTAAATGTGACTTTGTTAGTGGTGCGTGCATGATTCATGAATCATCCTACGTTTTAGAAAATAGTAAACTAATAGAGATTTCAATACGTGTGAAAGTAAAATAAATATATAAATGCAAATGTAGGGTTTGCCAAAAAGAGAGCTTTCATATCTATCCCAACATATAATAAAGTATATTTTCCTCTTTCGTTTCACTTCAATCAAAGTTTTTTTTTTAGCAAGTGCAAAGAGAACACGAACCATATTTATTTGTTCACACAAAACAGGTTCATTTGGTCCTTAAAAGTAGTAACTAACTAATAGTACCGCCATAATCGTTTCCACCAAATTACAAACTTTTATGGAAGCCCATGCAAGACTAATCTTCTATGGTTTCAACCGTTGGACCGAGTGTCATGTGTTATACTAATCAAAACATATTAAGACTCTTTAATGTAGCTACGAATTTTGCATAGACAAAGAAATTGAAAAGCTTGACTTTTCCAGTTTGGCCAAAACTTCAATCACAGATTTATGTAACACCAACCTGACATCATATATTACTACTGGAAATATATTATGAAGGTTATAGATACATAATGCCAATTTGCTTTAGAATTAGCAGTTGTGGTGCATCCCACACCAATCGTAACCGATATAAAGGCTAACAGACTGATAATCTTACTCGATCAAGTTTACTGAAAAAAGAAAGGAAAAAGGTATTTTAAATTTGGCAACTTTGGAAACTCTAGAGGCAAATACGCAGTTTACAAGTTTAGAAAACACATCGTGATTGAGCAAAGAGAAACTACTTCTTCTCTAACTATATATGATGTAAAGCCTTGTAGCATAATTGGCAATATATGATTGAATATTAACTAAGCAATGTATTTCAAACTAATAAGAGTTGACGGTAGAACGTATAGTGAACAAAATGAACTTGCTTTGTCTGAAGTGGAAATTTAACGAGAAAACTACAAATCAAAGTTTAGTAGCTGTGAAGCTTTGTAGCATCATTGGCAATATATGAATGAATATTAACTAAGAAATGTATTTCAAATTAATGAGAGTTGACGCTAGAACGTATAGTGAACAAAATGAACTTGTTTTGTTTGATAGTGCAAATTTAATGAGAAAATTACAAATTAAAGTTTAGTAGCTGTGAATCCTTGTAGCATCATTGGCATCATATATATGAATGATTATTAAATTAGCAATGTATTTCAGACTAATGAGAGTTGACGCTAGAACGTATAATGAACAAAATGAACTTGTTTTGTTTGATAGAGCAAATTTAACGAGGAAATTACAAATTAAAGTTTAGTAGTCGAGGTCCATAACTTTAGTACTTGAAACACAAGAGACCAAACGAAAAAGAAACACATGAGTAGGTGAAGTAAAAGAAATGTCGAGATTTAAATCTACACCTAGTCTAATTGTGAATTACTAAAATGAACTTCGGCAACAACGCCAAATTTGATATAGCTCAAATTTTCTTTAAGCTTACTCCCTCAAATAAGAGATCGTGGGTCGAATTTCACTAAACTCTCGATGTTAACACAATAAACCAATGATGATTGATAAAGATAAACGAAATAGACCTAATTACTTTAGGAATAGATCCTATCTTTTAGCACAAGACAGACATCTTATTTAAAGGATCAGAAGAAAACTTGAAGTACCCTTGATGGATTTTCATGGACCCGAATCTTTACTTGGTCTGTTGCGCCTAGGGGATCCTTGATGGATTTTCAAACACAAATACTCGGTTCTCATACAAGAGATTTTTCACATTGTATAATGGTCGATCACATACATGGCACAGAAATACTAAATTTATCATGCATTCAACACCACCAAATTACACACGCAAGTTACACAGATTATACATGTACTAGGTTCAACCTTAGGTCTTACAAACAATATTTCACAACTTTTTGTAGCCTTAGCATATTTACACACAAAATTGCTATGACTTGGCTGATTAAAAAGTTAACTATATTTCTTTCTAGATAATCTTAACGGATCATCGGTATAGATTTCCTTACACTTAGAATACTCGCATCTTACCCACTAAAAGTTTCTCAAATATTTATTATACTTTGGCCATATAAGAATGATTTTGATTTTTTATTTTAAAATTTAAAAGAAGTTGACCCCTAAATAGAATTAGGTTGCTTTTTTGTTTTTTATGAACGACAAGTCGATAATCTATAGGCTCGTGGCATTAAACCAATTTTTTACTTAAGCGGTATGTGTCAAGTGGTGATTGGTGTGATACATTACTTACCTACAGTTGTCTCTTTCGTTTTTGTGTTTCCAAGATGAATCAAAGTATAATTGTTTAATAAACTTATTTTTGTATCTAGGATGATTCATGCACTATATGGTTTAGTTACTTGTGAGTTAGCTAGTTACTTAGTTTTCAAAATTTGGAACATGAGTCACATGTCGAAATTCTAATGATCAAGAGCAATATATATTCTTAAATGTGACTTTGATAGTGGTGCATGATTCATGAATCATCCTACATTTTAGAATATAGTAAACTAATAGAGATTTCAATACGTGTAAAGTAAAATAAATATATAAATTCAAATGTAGGGTTCGCCAATAAGAGAGCTTTCATATAAATCCCAACATATAATAAAGTATATTTTTCTCTTTGGTTTCACTTCAATCAAAGTTTACTTGTTCACACAAAACAAGTTTATTTGGTCCTCAAAAGTAGTAACTAACTAATAGTACCACGATGATCGTTTACACCAAATTACAATTTTTTATAGAAACCCATGCAAGACTAATCTTCTATCAATGGTTTCAAGTTTTCAACCGTGGACCGAGCGTCATGTGTTATACTAATCAAAACATATTAAAACACTTCGCCTTTGTAATATAGCTACGACTTTTGCATTGACAAAGAAATCGAAAAGCTTGACTTTTCCATTGTGAGGAATAAGATCTCTAGCTTTTAGCCAAGTGGTACATAATAACATCGTACTTTCGTCCACTTTTTAGATGCTTTTATTACGTTTCCCATTAAGAATTCAAGAGAAAATTTAAATTGTTTTAACTCTATGTAAATCTAGAAAAGTCAAAATTATTATGGAGAAAGAATAAACTCATTATGGTCTCCCAAACTGATTTTACAACCGATTAAATGAAGATTGTCCGATACCGGTAACAAGGAGTTGGCCGACGGTGAAGCCCTTCTTGAGACCGATCACAGCCTACGTGACCGATGTGGTGCCTTATTCAGAGTTCAGTCATGAAGCTCGTACACGGTATGAAGCCCCTCGTCCCTGCACTTAAATGAAACTATGTAGTTTTGCCCAAAAAACCCCAAATTGATATTCTACTTCCCTAAACCTTTAAACACTTGTTGTAAACCCAGGAAGAGGGTGTGATCTCCGTTTGAACTCACAAAGAAGCTGAAGAAGAAGCCTAGAGACGCATCAGCCATCCTCTATCTTGATCCAAAGTTTTGAAGACACCAAATCCCTTCGTTTCTCTTCTTTTACTAAGATCTATATGTTAAGTTTTTACCTTTTGTATTCGACAATTAAAAATAAAAGTAATCTCTAAACCTTGTTCAGTTCATATTCATCTTATTCTTATGAGTCTATTAAACTTTGCTTTGATGAATCCCTTAGCCATGCTAGAGTAGTTTTTTTAGTTGGGTTTAAAAGGGAATTAAAAGAGGGACAAGACCGAGTGTTAGGTGGCAATATCTAGGGTTTTGTTTGATCGTTTACACTGTCATCTTTCTAGCTAAGATTTCTCTTAATGCATGTAGTTAGCCTCATGAACGGAAAGTCGGCTGTTTTATACCCAACCTAACCATCAGTGCTGAATTCATACCTAAACATTTTCTATGTGCTAATACATACCCAAGTTCTGAAAACATTCAAACTTCATACCCGAATTTACAAGAACGTGTGAAATTATACATGGCTGCTAACGTGGATGCCACTTCCTTGTATTGTTGTTAAAACGTGTGAAATTATACATCTTGTAAACCGAGATTTATATTTTCACTAGGGTCGACCCAAAAAAAAAAATGTCATGTGGAATGTTGTTAATTTAGTTAAACTGATCTTATCATATTTAATGTATGGTTTTTAAACGGTTGTATTTCTAGTCATCATGGACCTAATTATTTAGGTATGTCTGGGCATTTGGGTATTCGGGTCGGGTTCGGGTTTTCCGGGTTTGGGCATTTCCAATTTAGAAATCTAAGATCTGAACCCAAAATTTTGTACCAAAACATATTTAAATTACTTAAAAATACACAAAAAAATTCTAAAAACACTTGAGTATTTTACTATCTCATCTATCAAAAAGTAGATAAAGTACCCAACAATATACAAAATATCTTAAAATAAAAATATTTTAGGCACTTAAATTTTTGTAAATATGATTATTACTAATAAATTATTTCTATGTATATATATTTTGGATATGTTGGGGTACTTGATCGGGACCGGGTTCGGGTTTTGAAGTGTAGGATCCGTTCGGATATTTTAAAATTTTGGGTTCAGATCGAATCGGGTATTTCAGGTCGAATTCGGTTCGGTTATTTGGATTCGGATATTTTGCCTAAACCTAATTTTAGTAATAGATCCTAGCCTTTGTCTCAAGACAGACCTCTTGTTTAAAGGATCGGAAGAAAACTTGAAGTAGCTCCTTCTATTTCGTTGGAGACAATCTCATTATTATCATTTTAAATGTGAACTATGATTAAGTTGTACTATATAGCCATGAAAAATGTTTAGTTATAATCTAAAAACCTTTTTTCCTTTAAAATGTGTTAATCACTTTTTATGATGTTAATCTGGTATGATTTTATACATGTCTTTTTCATTTCTGTCTACATGGTTCTGAATTGAAAAGCAGGTAATAGTAAGACCATCCTTATTACAAGTCTCTTACTATAAGTCTTAAGTATAATATAATTAAAATAATATGTGAATAGTTTAGAAGTGTTTCTTAGGTAAGAGATAAAATAAGGTTTAAGAGCTTCAAATCATTACAAAAACTCTTAGCTATAATGTTTTTCAATAAAACAATTCATCATAATAGTTAAAAGGCTACCATTAAGGTTCCTCTAATGGCTCTTGTGAGTTCGTGATATACATCAGTGTTTCAATGTTTTTTTCCGTTTTTAAATGTAACCATAAACTAATTTTAAGTTCTGATGGTACGTTTTTTTTGGTTTTTTGCTTCTTTTAACCAAATGTTGTAAAAGCATCTTAGAAATGATAAGGGATAACACGTCTCGCTATCTTAATAAATCTTGTGTCTTCAGCTTATAGATGTTAAATTAGAAATAAAAATAATATTAAGAAACTAAGTTTCTAAATGATTAGAAAACTAAGTTTTTAAATGATTAGAAAACTAAAACTGAGTCGAACAACCAATCTGCAGATGGGGAAAGGGGTTTGGTTCTCGGAAGCAACACCAAAATTTTCCTTCATCACTTGGCTTGCAATGCATGATAGACTAACAACGGGTGCAAGAATGAGAACGTGGAACACACAAGTGGATATTACCTACAAATTTTGTGCGGAACTGGTAAGACAAAAATCACCTTTTTCAGTGTCCTTATTCAAAACATGTGTGGGAGAAGCTCACGAAAGGCCTACTTCAAAATCATTACACTTTTTATTTGGACCGCATTGTTTCGTTCCTCACAGGTTCATTTGTTGGGAGGAAACCACTTCTGCTTCTGAAATACACGCTTCAGATCACGGTACACACCATATGGAGAGAAAGGAACAATCGAAGATAAGGAGAGGAGGACCCTATCACAATTGTGGCCATTGGGAAAAACATTCACAAAAACATTCACAACCAGATCACTCTTCTTCAGAAAAAAGGAAACCCAAATTATGATGACTTATTTTTATTTTGGCTTTCTACTAAGTTTTAATTGACTTATTTAAGACAAAGTATGAGCTTAACAACTCAAACAAGATGTACTTGATGTAACCCTGATTTTTTTGGTGAATAAATTTTGCATTCATTTTAAAAAAGAAAACTAAAACTGAGACACAACCACCAGATTATTCTATTCATCACTTTACTCCCAACTCTCATTATCTCTCCCAACTCTACCCACAAAGGGTATGTTTTATTTCTCAATCTTATCTTCATTCTGTTTACATTATATAATAATATTAGGAGGAAAAAAAAGGGACACGTAATACTTCTACAATGTACCAACTGGCAGGTAACTCCCACTAAAACAACTTACCATATATTTTATAATGCCTTGTTTACCACGAGTAATGTTATTAAAAATACTGATTTCTAGGTACTTAGGAAACTAAATGGGTGTATAAAAAGCCACATTCACCACCTGCTTATTCATCACACTACACCGTTCATTGTCTCTCTCAACTTCAACCACAAAAGGTACTCTCTCTTTCTCACATGGTTAAGGTATAAACTAATAATGATCTTGATGAATGACTTTGGAAGTTAATATATTACTCTTTCATAGAAAATCAAAACAGTTCGTGATGGCTCAGAAGTTAGAAGCAATAGGTAGAGGCCTCCAGTGGGATGATTCATCTGACCATGACAATGTAACAAAGATTCTTGTACGAGGTGGTCGTGAAGGCATTCAGTACGTCAAGTTTGATTATGTCAAGAGTGGGCAACCCCAAACTGGATTAATCCATGGTCTCTCGGGTAGAGGAGGATTCACACAAACGGTATACATGTCTTATAAAATATAATACTATTATTCATTAACTAGTAAGCAATTATTATTATTATTATTAATTATATTAACATTTTGTTATCACCATATTACAGTTTGAGATTGATCAAAAGGATGAACATCTAGTATCTGTTGAGGGCTACTATGATGTCACTAAGGGTGTGATCCAAGCACTTAAATTCAAAACCAACAAGAAGACTTCGGAGATGATAGGATACGATGACACGGGTATTAAGCTTTCACTTGAAGTCAAGGGTAAAAAGATAATTGGCTTCCATGGATATGCCGAGACTAACTTAAACTCTCTTGGAGCTTATTTTACAACGACTGGTCCTATTGGATTGAACCCCCAAGTTGGTCATATTAAATTGGCCTATCAAGGTGGTGGCGGAGGGATCCCTTGGGATCATGGTCCTAATCACAACGGTGTGAAAAGGGTTAGCTTTATCTTTGATGAAAACGAGATAAGGCAATGGAGGGTCGACTATGACGATGGTGGAGTGATAAGACAATATGAGCCGATCAATGGATATGATATGGTATCTAAATATTCTCTCTCTCTCTCTCTCTCTCTATATATATATATATATATATATATATATATATAT
>Ga0041059_1002473_pt1 | contig 13712 bp, 8 predicted proteins | sample AraColnosormetaG_FD_56232 | JGI IMG/M metagenome (GOLD analysis project Ga0041059, IMG submission 56232) | Arabidopsis roots microbial communities from North Carolina, USA - Col MF nosort | ecosystem: Host-associated > Plants > Roots > Unclassified | place: USA: North Carolina | collected 2013-09-02
AAAAAAAAAAAAAAAAAAAAAAAAAAAAAAAAAAAAAAAAAGAGGTGACAAATTTGTTGTTTCCAGTAGTCTACTAAGTTGTAAAGTACTCTTTGTAAAATTAATATGCAAACGCTTGTTAAGTAAGAAAGTAGTACTATTTGTTGTCTCCCAGTTTTTAATATATCAATGGGTTTTTTTTTGGATCTACGTACGTACATTCCGTTTTGTGTTAGAAATTTGTTAAAAGATTGATCTATCAAAGGGATCTGTATATATGAAAATCTTACTGGAAGTACAATAGATGTTATGGCAATGTTTGGTAGTTACTGATGAAATAGCTATATTTTCCCCTTCTCTATTATTTTCCAGTGCTTCAATCGATATGTATTTATATATTATTTATAATTTAAAACCTTACGTTAGATTTTGAGACGGTGACAAAGTAAAAAGTACATACAACATACTAATTTATTTGTAAATTGTATAATGCGACACATAGTTAGTAAAATAATTAAATGTATATGTGGATAACTGGATATAATGCGAGGAATTTGAAAGTGTTTGATACTTAGATGTATCTAGATTTGTCTCACTTTGTGTACTTGTCTACTGACACTTTGACACATAGCCTCATGGGGTCCAAGTGAAACTAAATTATCAATTTCAAATCTGTCTGGGACGTACATTTCACTAGTATAGATGAATCAACCTAACCAAGTTAAATCGCATCAAACCACGAATTTATTACTTGTATTCTTGCTCGTAGTGGCAAAGGCAAACTCTGGAAACTTGGACGTCTTATTTTGTTTTATTGTTATTTTGGGTTAAGTCGTGTTCCTCTTCGTGCATGTCCTTTGGCCCTGATTACGAACGCTCTGTATATTTATTTGCTGGTACGAGACAAATTTATTATATCGTATTGTAGGAGCAGATTTTGTAGTTGTTTCCAATCCAAGATAATTAATGCGATAATGCTTCTTTTTCTTTTTTTTTTTATTGTGTGGATTTCTGATGGATGAGATTTTCTCTCTACAAACGTTAATATATCCATTTGTATGTATATTTGGACTTTATATCTTTTAGGTCAGCGACGAGAGAAATATTTTTTTTTGACAAATGAGTCTCCTCCACGAACCTATTGTCAACTTGAACTGTAATCTGACAAGCTTTAATTAGAGCTTGATTGGTTCTCCTTCTACCACCCGCAAACGCAGCGTTTGCGGGTGGTAGCGGTTGTTAGCGATTGAAAGCAATCATAGACACCGCTAGACATCGCTTTAAACCGCTCGAAATCGCCCGTTTTCAAAAGCTCCTTCTCGCAAGCGTTTGCGGTTGCGGGCGGTACCGGTTAGGTTAAAAAAAAAAATCTTTTTTTAATTAAATTAAATAATTGTGGCTTCCACCCAAACTCTAATCACTATAATTAAAATAATCTAATCTTTTATATATTTTATTTTTATTAGAAAACTTTAATCAATATATTGTAACCCTGTTGTCTCAATTATGGCATCCGATGAAAATCAAAATCAAGAATCAAACATAAGTATCATCTATCCTTTTCTTCATTCATTAGCTAGTGTAATTCTTTAACTATTTCATAGCATCGTTGTTTTTATTTTATTTTGTATTCTTTTTAGTTTTTTAATTGAATACATGTTTCGATTTTTTTTCTCGATTAGAAATCATTTGGTCGGACGAGATGATATATTGTATTTATATTTGGTCAGAAAATCAAGTTTTCTAATATTATCAATTTATCATAATATATTTTATTTTTATTTCTTTTAATAGTAATATATTATATTTATTTTGGTTATTTTTTATTTAATTACTATCGCACCCGCTGGTTTACCAGTCATAAAACTAACACAAATGCACCCATTATCAAACGCTCAACCAGTCGTTCAAAACGTTTGATAACGCTTGAAACCGCAACCGCCCGTTTCCGCAAACTCCCGCAACCGCAACCGCACCCGCTGCGTTTAAACCAGTCAGGCCCTTAGTCCCGTTCCAACTTAGCCGGTTGAACTAATCAAATAAACTAAATTCGATGTACTGCAGATAATCCATATGTAACAACTAACAAGAGAACAATTAGATGTGAAACTTGAAACTCTCATATTTTTCAATATATACTAATACTAGCTGTGAATTAGTGTATTACAGAATATTACCATGGTGGCGTTTGGTCTAGTACTGGCGTACACATATGGTCTCTTCAAATGAGTGAGAAATCGTTCTCTCTTGGTTTAAGCGACAGAGAAGTTTTGGTTCCGATGGAAAGACATATGGGTCTAAGTCGATAATTTCTCAAGTTAACTTCAAAATAATCACGGTATTTGTATTTTGTTTCTACTAGAATAATGTGTGACATCGCATAACTGGAGTATGTACATAAACTTGAGTGATATTAATCTATGCATAACCGTACTATCGTCCGCACACTATTTAGCCATAGAATTATATAAGAGTTAGACAAATTAAACCACAAGTAGATAAATTTACATGTCAATCCCAGTCGTCTCTGACTTTCCTACGCTACTGTTTCCTATTCTTACTCAAATTAGTGTTTACGTACGTCTTTTGGATTCTGACAGTGGAGATGGTATATACAGACTACAGCGACATAAATGAATACATACATATGTACATGTTACATAGATGGACATATATATGAGTGGCTATAACATCATCAGATGCATGTACGTAGTGTCTGTGAAAGCTGAAATATGTGTACAAAAGAAAAGTCATGACTATACGTATAGTGTCATAGCAAATCAATAATAATAGTGGATGGTCAAAGCTTTTTGTCCATAGCTTTTGGGTGTATAATGCGACTAACTATCACAATAAGGCTGCATGTGTTTTCAATCCCTTTCGATGTAGACATATCACCAATACTCAGTTTTTACTTTTATATATATGTATTCTCATTGTCCATGACCTAGATTAAATAATAACAAAATTACACTAGAAACCCATAAGTTTCCATATTGAATTTGTGAAAGTAGCTATATAGGATATGGTATGTGAAGGACAAGAAGTAAGAACCATTGCACCAAATTGGTGGTGGCCTAGTGGTACAAAAGGGTTGCGTCCTTTATACCGAAGTTCAATTTTTTTTACTATGGAGGAGTATTTTTTTAAACTGGAATTCTTAAATACTGACTCCGGAAACAGAGGAGATTATGAGACAAAGATCCAGAAGTCTCACGGTTTAACAAAAAAAAAACCATTGTGAATGAAACGATGGACTCAATTTACCCAAAACATGTCATGAAGAGAAATATACAAGAATGAAGGGTAGATTTAACCGTCTCTATCTTTTTCACCAAATATATGATTTTATTTCCCCCAATATTCATTTTGTATTTTACATGGATCCCCCAGTTGTGTTGAAAACAACAAGGATACAAAAAACTAGAATCCACCAACGTAGAATGAATTCAAAGAAATGTTGCGAAACTTCTAAAAGTTAGCTAATATAAAGTGGCAATTCTGACATGGCAATGAGAAGAGTTGAGATTGGCCAAATTGGATTCCACTTACTCCTTTGGCCAAAGGTAGAATCCACAGTTTTTAATTGAGATGCGTTAAAATATACTATATATTAAAAATAAAAGAAAAAAGCAGCAAAAACTAAAAAAGGAAAAGAAAAGAAAAAAAACGAAAACCTAACACATGGGTGAGGCAGGAAGCAGAGACAATGAGACAATTCCAAAGAGTTACAAAGTGTTGTCAAACTAAACTCACTTCCTCACTTTATTTGAACGTGAAAAGATGGATTCCACTCTTTGCTTTCCCTTCAATCCCTCTCACTGGCTGATTCTTAGCTCTCTATGCTAACATTTCTTAATTAATTGTTAGCTTAATCAAATTATTTGATTATACAACCTTCAAATCTCAATTATTGGTGACTAAGGAGTCTCTTTACACCACAAGTCTCGTACTTTTTAAGTATAATATATTCTTAACCACGTTAAATGAGATATGTCTTCTAGATTTATATATCTACGCAAAGGGTACGGTTCAGTTAAAACCTAAAAAGGGAATCTAATCTAACCAAGTATTGCAATGTTTAATCATATATATGCTTAAATCAATGGCAAGAGTATCATATATTTTATTCGGCTAATATTTTAGTAGACTTGTATATGTATTATAGTATCAATCATGTGGATCTTGGAGATGGTATTGAATGAATCACGTGGAAGAGCTCAGATTTTATGTCGAGTTATACATATCAAGGATTTTTATATATATTCTATTCGCTAGTCCCGTTTATAATTGGTTTCTCCACAATCAAAAGAGCATTATTAAAGAGGAAGGTTTTTCTGTTATCTCTTCTTTCTCCATTTTTGATACTTATAACAAAACTATTTTTAATATATATTTTGCATGTTGTCAGAAACTTGAAGGTGAAGAGAAGAGGGATGGTCTTGTTTTTTGGGCTCCCGTAGTTTTGTTACACGTGTTCGCATTGGCGACCGGTCCCCGCTTTGAGGGTCGAGCTTTCCATTAGTTTGTCTTGATTCTTGGCATTTTATCATCTGACTTATATACTCGCTCACGTATATCTGTATGTATGTCATACATAGATCGTGAGCGTTTTTTTATCTGAGTTTAATTAGTAGTAAGCGTAGTTAAATTATATTGAATTACATATTTATAATTTGTAAGATTAGATATGTGTCCTTAACGTCAAAAGAGATACTTATTAGATAGGGTCATACATTATGACTAAATGTTAATCACGCATACTCTTTTCAAAAGATGGGATCTGCCTAACTCGTGTACCAATGAATGAATGGAATATATTATATATACGAGTAAATTAATGTCTCACATGGGAACTCCTGCGAAGGCGAATGTCATAACAATGGGGAGCCAAATTACTATATACGTGTCTCTCGAACGTATATGAACGTGAACTCTGTAAGGACCAAGCAAATATATTTATCAAACACAATTTGATCATTGAGAAGTATATAACATAAATCATACTATATTAATAGCAATATGCCAATATGCATCCATGTGCAAATAATTAGACATATATCATTTTAGAAACACACACTCATTTTATATATACACTAATACACACACTAGGTGACTGCGTTTCGCACCGAATTTGTTTTGTTATTTTACCAAAATACTACATTATATCTTATATCTACCGACATCCTTTTCTTTTTGTAATTACAAATCTAACATCACTAGCCATATATCAGAATATTTCTAAACAATTTTTCTCTGTTAATGCAATTGAATAAAATGAAGTCACCAATTAGTGTGTGTATATGTATGTGTGTGTTTAAGATTGACATATTTTAGGATGGCAGAAGCCCACAGGTGATTAGGTTTAAATCATCTTTATTAGGCTTGTTTTCAGTACATTAATAAAATAGTGGGTTCGTAAACCAAATTTACTGCTCCAGTTATTGTGTACAAAAATCAAAAAGAGCCCAAAAGTAAATTACCAATGTTCAAATTTGACTTGTTCAGACGTTTGTTAAATGATCCTAAGGTTAACGCTAACTTGCGACATACGTCAAGAACTGCTGCTTCTTTCCATTGTCTTCAGTTTTTTCCAACTTACTTTATATCATTTATTTATCCAGAAGTCAGTACAATCACCCAATTTTTGCTAACACAATCCCCCAATTTCGACAATAGACACAACACATTAAAGAAAAACATGAGAACAAATGTTTTTTTTTTCTTCCAGTATTCCTGAAATCCTTTGAATCCGAGAAGATAATTCAGTTTAATTCAGATGTTATATAAACAGAATGGTCAATATTTACAAAAAAATTACTTTTATGGTTGACTTATTTGCATGTCATAGAAATAAGTATAAACGAATTCAGCTCCTAATTCTTAATCTAAGAACTTACGTAACTCATCAATGTTCATTAGATGTTACTTATCAAGAATTTTGTAAGATTATCACTACGAGCGGACACCAGTTGCAACCTTATACTTGAGTCTATGTCATCACAAAGTAAAACAGAACGGTCTCAATGCCAAAGTAACACAAAGAGACATGTGTGTAGTAGTAACTGTTTTCTTGAAGAACGCAAGGAGTTTGATAGAAGAACTTAACAACCCCAACAATAGTTGCACACATCCATAATCATTTACGATTTTAAGCATCTATACATTGCATCCAGATACTTATAAAAATTTCCAGAAAGAGAAGTTGGATTCATAACAGTATGTGTAAGAGTACTTACTGGGTGTTGTGTTGTTGAGGTTTTTTCATTGCTCTCTCTAAATCCATCTTGCAATCGTCTCGCAATTTTTTCATTCTCACAAAGCTGTTTTGCTGCAAAAGTTGGATTTCACACATTCAAAACTCAGAAGCAAATGGTTAACAGTACAATTAGCATTATGCTATGAGATCATATTAAAAGCTTCTAAAAGCACTTACAAGGTGGCTACTCTCTTCACTGAGGATATCGCCCATGCTAAGAAAGAGCGACCTCCACTGGGCCATGAGCTTGGATTCTTGTTTTGCAGAAACTGAGTTTCCCGTGGCATGAAAATCTGTAGATCTTTCTTTAACATTCCCTTGAATCAAGTTGCTAGCTGCTTTCTGACTCTTCTTCATGGCTGGTTCAGAAGAAACAAAAAAAAAAACAGATCTTATGACAATAATAACAAGAAAATCTTCAAGAGCTTGTGGCAAATATATGCTTTATACATATGAAGATAATCGGGACTTACCGGATAATCGTCCTTTGCTATCCTGGTAATTAAGATCTGACCAAATATACGAAGCTGAAGCAATTCATTGATAGCAGTAGCTAAGTTAGATAATGTTCATGGAAATCAAGAGAAACGATAAGTCAGAAAAAGCTGAAAAATCAAACACCTGTGAGACAGAATGAACAACAGCATGATCTAAGCAAGTCATCTCCTGTATTCAGATTCACATGCTCCTTATTCTTAACATTGGAGCATCTACTCATTTCAAATGATCTCAAATTCTGACAATCAGACAACTCCTTCCCAGTCTTCAGTAGATTCCGGCTCTCGGTATCGCTAGTTAACAAAGATAAAGCCAAGCCTTCTCCACCAGTAACATCGGTTTGATCCGCATTAGCAGCTGCGTTTAACTCTCGTGCACCGTCTCTATCACCAGGTTCAAAATAGATCTGTATAGACTTGCTTTCCTTCAATGCTTTGCAATCTCCACTGGAGAATTCCATTACAGCATCATGATACTCTTCTTTGTCAACAGCATCACCAGAAGTATTCTTATCAAACGAACAAGACCCTTGAATTGTATCCAAAGGTGTAGCATTTTCCTTAACCAAATCATCTACGACTAAACACAACCTCTTTGAAAACTTCTCTTTTGAAACTTCATGAGCAACGGTCTTACCAGATTCATCAAGCAAATCACCCAAAATCGATGAAATCCCTCTTTTCTTTGGAAGATTCGTCAAATCACTCAAAACGGGTCGGGTTTGTTCCGACACTGATTTGCTGCTATCTTCAGTCATCTTCAAAATCACCCAACAAAGAAAGATCAATACTTTCAATTTCAAACAACAAAACTAAGTCAAATTCGATACTAAGAACTCATTGAAAGTCGGAAACTTTAACCCCAGATTAGAAATTCAACAAAAACCCTTAATCCAAAACTCAATTTCGAATCGATTCGTACAAAAGGATAGAAAAAAACTAGAAAATTTGAGTGACTGACCTAGAGAGATTGATAGGATTCGTCGGTGGGATAATTGTGGAGGATCTGATTGGTGGGGAAATTAGGGTTTTTGATTTGGTTGAGGCGGGAACCGTGCGGAGTTTCCGATCTCGATTTTCTTTTTTTGGACTCGCGTTTTTCGAAATCACAATTATTAAATTAAAGCATTAAAGTGAGACTGGAGAGATATCTCAGTGGTCCCACTACTTACTGAGATAAAAAATCATTAATAAAGCCCAATAGTTTTGAAATTAATAAGCCCATTATAAACTTACTGGGCTTGATACATACGTATCAGAAGGGATCATATGGGCCTGACCTTATTTTGAAGTTTTGAACCCGAGTTTCCAAGTAACCGACAAATCCCAAAATTATGTTTTTGTTTACATATTTATTCCATGTATTATTTTTTATTTTTTACTGTAATTAACTATTTGTTAGTTTTCATTTTGAAACGAATAAGTTGTAATTAAATCCATTCCCCAAAATATAAAAAGACATTTAAGATGGTAAGAAAAACGTACAAGTTTCTTAGGTAAGTAAGCTTACGTAAACTCGATCGTAATAATATTTGCTGATATCAATAATCCCTGAATTCCCTCGCTTACGATCAAATTCAATGCTTTCAGTTTCATCTTATGCCATCTCTCGCTCGTAAATAAAATCTTTTTTCTTAAACAGCTAAAATCCTTTTAATCTTCTTGTCTATTAATATACTTATCATCACCTATAGGTCTTATATTATGCAGTGTGCACACATGTATTATCCACAATTCTACAAATATGTATTATGTATTATCAGATTTGTAGTAAAATTCTTGACGACAAAACTATACTTTTCTATTGCTAAAAACCAGATATTGTTGGAAATATACTTATGTGGTAAGAAAACGATGTTGTTGAAATACACAAATACTAAAATACAATTCATGCGTCTTGTTTTCTAAGATGGAAAGTTCCCATGAATTTTCTTTCCGGCTTTGACTATCTTAAGGCGGCCATTTTAAAAATATACCAACCATGCTTAAAAGAAAAAAATAGGTACAATTTACAAAAACATTCCTATATTATGCGCAAAGTGACAAGAAAAAGAAACAGCCCTATCAAAAGTTTTAGTTAGATATATATTAATTAAGTCGGTGCAATCAACTCTCGTTATCCATCGAGTATGATGCAACCGAAGAACAAGTTTTTTTTGTTGTTGTTGTAAATGTTAAATACCGAAGAAAAAGTTTTAGTAACGTCCGGCGTCGTGATGCCCGGAGATAACTCTTATCCACCTAAAAAACATAAATATTTCCGCCACAAATTTCCAAATACTCTTACAACTTATGTTTAGCTCAGACCAAACCAAACCAGGAGATTTTGACACGTCCTTCATATCACATGCACACCATCCTCCTCCCACCAAAAAATCATATACAATTTGTGATCTTCACATATAAATAAGCAATCAATTTTAACAAAGGTGGTCGTGTTACATCGAGTATATCCTTCTACGTACGGACAATAACCTCAATCACGTATAATAATATATAGATATATATCAATTTAGTCCATGACTCGAAATATAATGGACTAACATAAACAATGGTGGAAGTCGAAGAATTGGAACCACTTAGTCCAATGGACGATGAAGAAGAAGAGATAAGCTATGATGACCTCAAAAGACGCATGTGGAAAGACCGAAACCTCATGGAAAAAAAGCTCAAGCAACAGAAACGACACAGCAACGACGTCGTTTCGTTTACAACACACCGAGCCGAAGCTTCACGGCGCAAGAAGATGGCTCGTTCTCAAGATTCAGTGTTGAAGTACATGATGAAGATCATGGAGGTGTGTAAAGCTAAAGGTTTTGTATACGGAATTGTACCGGAAAAGGGTAAACCAATAACCGGTTCTTCCGATAGCTTAAGACGTTGGTGGAAAGAAAACGTTCAGTTCGACCAAAACGCTCCAGACGCTATCACAGATTACTTAGCACTCGCGGCTGCTGCTGCTGCAGCAGAGCTAATCGATAAGTCCTCATCATCCTCGAGCTTATTACACATGTTACAGGAACTGCAAGACACGACACTAGGGTCGTTACTATCAGCGTTAATGCAACATTGCATGCCGCCACAGCGGCGGTTTCCGTTAGAGAAAGGAATTGCTCCGCCATGGTGGCCGACGGGGACGGAGCTTTGGTGGGGAGAACAAGGAGCGGCACATGAGCACGGTGCACCGCCATATCGAAAGCCGCACGATTTGAGAAAATCTTGGAAAGTTAGTGTTCTCGCGGCTGTGATTAAACACATGTCGCCGAATTTGGGAAGAGTGAGACGTCTGGCGAGACAATCTAAAAGTTTGCAAGATAAAATGATGGCTAAAGAGACTGATACTTGGTCTCGTGTCTTAAACCAAGAAGAAGCTCTTCTCAATATCAAAGACCTCAAGATCTCGGAAGATCAGGACGATCAAGAATCGTCGGGGTCTAAGAGAAAAAGTGAGTCTATGGAACCGTCTAAGAGTGTTTACACTTGCCAAAACTCGAGTTGTCCTAAAAGTGATGTGAGTTTTGGATTCGGGGACAAGAACTCGAGGACGGGTCATGAGATCCAGTGTCTTTATGGGTCGAACCAAGAACCGAGCCAGAGCGGTGAATATACATCTTCCTTGCTTGAAACGGTTCCAAGTATTGTTACTAATTCGACTAGTGAAGATGATTATTACAATGTGAGCTCGCGTGCACTGGACAAGCGAGATGATGATGATCATAGCATTAATGGGAATTGGATGGAATATTTCTGGTTAGAAAAGATGCAGCAGGAGTTTCATTGCTCTAGGAGATTCGAAGATGATGAGGGTACTGGAACGGACTTTGACCAACTCACAGAATCTGATCGATCGGACAACGTGAATTTGAACCAACTTACAAAATCTGATCGATCGGACAACGTGAACCGGAGTGCTTTTTCAGTTTGGGACATGGGTTGCGAGGACAAAGACATATACATGTTCGATTAATAGTTAAGCTCGTTAATTAGTTGCTATGCTTTACATGTACCCAAAGTCAGAACATTTCTGTCTGTACTTCTCTAGTTACTATACAACACAATAAAATAACTTTTAGATCTCGTAATAATAAGATAACTAAAATATAAAATATTGAAGAACTATCGTAATTATACGCAGCATATCAAATGATGATCCTACATAAGTAACAGAACATACAACAAATTCCTCTTTCTTGCCAAGGACATGAGATTTTTTTTTTTGAAGGTTGCAAATACTTTATTTTATATGGTTTATCTTAGATATGTCTAAATAGTCTCACCATCTTTAGAGACTCAACAATACAATAAAATAGAAATAAATAAAAACTCTAAATAAACTTTTGTGTTCTGTTTCATCAAGAACATAAGATGACTCAAATAGCCCGGTTATCGCCGTCTGCGAGGTAGCGTTTGCGGAGAGCGGCGCAGCCACGGAGCGGTTCGTCCCTGAAGAAACCCATGGCGTTGGCGTAGTGACGAGTAGAGGCGGCTCCGTTGGAGCGCGTGAGGATCACGGTAGCGGTGCTTCTGCCAGGATCAGCCTCTTGGCAGCGGGACAGTGGACTGTGAACAAGCTCCGCCAGACATTGCTGGTCCTGTCGGTCTCCTCTGACGGCGACTTTGTATTTCCCATCAGGTCCCGTCACCGCCACCCCAACCAACTCCGATTTTAGTGTCACTCTGTCTTTGCATACTATTCTCACTCTTGCCCCTGTTTTTCATATAACCCTCAAAATTATTTCAGTCTTAAAATTGCTGCTTTTGTTTTCGCATGCATTTTTTTTTTTTGATAAATAATTACATTTCTAAATATAGACTTTTGGATTTCCTTAATTAAATAATTTGTAAAATGAAAAATAAAACAATAACAAATTATTTTGAACTCAAACAAACAATTGAAGATTTAGAGGTAAAGTTGATTTAATTGAAAATTTACCTAATGGGTGATTTTTTATTTACTTGTGAAGATAAAATTTGCAAGTACTGTATACTATTATGCTATTTACATGTAACCAATCAGATCCAATGAATTACAATGGTACAATGTGAAATATATATATGAGAATACTAACTAGGTAAAGTGTAAATACGGACCGCGGATATATTGGGTGGCGATTGTCTCGAATCCAAAGCGGCAAGTGTCGCAGTAAACACTTCCTTCAATGTGGAATGGCGTTCCAACCGCCATGGCTGCAAGTGGGAGAACCAAAACGCATAACACAGCGATGAGAGGTACAAATGATTTAGCCATTTGGAGATTGTTATTAGTGAAAGGGTTTTGTGTATTATGTGAAAACTGAAACTATGTATTATATAAGTAGGAAATTGAAGGGTCAGGTGTAAGTGTATCGCATCTTGTGCAAATTAAAAGCTTCCTTAGTGTCGGCTGGATCCACTTGCGGCTGCTCCTCCGCCGTACTCGGCGAGAAAGTTTGTGTTGCCTTCTACACAAGTCAACTCGTATGGTACTTGTTATTTCTAGTCTACGTCTCCATCGGACTTTACAATTTTATTTCGAATGCTTTATTCGGCATTTGACTTTATGTTGGTAATTAAATTGTAATTCTACTACTATATTTAACAAACCTTTCACTTTTAAATTATACAATGAATAATATTATAATTTTGTATATCAAAATTTTGTGGATTAACTAGAATGTGAAATAGAGTGATGAAATTGCTGGTTAGCTTCGGTCCGACCAGAACGTGCTTATGTTTCCTCGTTACGTAAGAGTGCATTTTAACACTGACGATTCTCTATTTATCATCTTGTAGGCTGAATCAGAGTATATAGACTATGATTTAATTTAAATCAGAAATGTTAAAAGGTGATTAATGACAATGGCGTCTGGAACTGTTGATCTAAATTAATATAAATACGAGCGTAACTTTTTCTATTCTATATGTGAATTATATTTATACATATAATGTCTAAAAGTATTATCATTTTAGTGGGAAAAAAAGAAGTGTTATCATTATATAAATGTGGATTAGTTTAAGGGATCCTTCATGGATGACGGAACTACGGAAGTGAATTTAGTCCAAAGAAAATATGGAAGAGGTCGGTCACGTTAACAGCAATGACTTTAAGAACTAAGCTTATTGGGCCGAATGTGACCGACATAGGCCCAAAAAACCCATGCCAACCATACGCGTTTAGGATAAAAACAAATTAATTACGACGAGAGAAAAAACGCGCAGAGAGAGAGAGAGAGCCACGTCCCTGTTGCAAAATAAGCCGTAGGCTTCTTCACTGTGAAGCAAACACAAGTTTTTGACAGAAGTGAAGAACACATACACTCAAGATCTCGATGCAATTCTCACACGAATAAGGTACAAAGTTCATCAACCTTTTGTCTTAAAACAGATAGTATTGACTTAGTTCCGTCTACTTAAGTATCACACACAAAGTCTCTTGGCCAAAGAGAGAGTATTAAGATATACAAACGCTCGCCCTTATCAGCGGAATAATTACATATCTTATTTTTTTTTTCTTCATAATTATATATGTTTTGGATTTTGATTTCAACCGCCGATTTAAGGTGGCTAATTAAGTAGTGGGAGAGTCACCGGAAGATTGTCGGAGATTTGTCCAGCAGGTGACATCTCCATCTCAGCTTCTGCTCCCACATGATGATTATTCTCCATCTGTACGATAATCATAGGTCAAAATCACTATTCACTTTCTCTTTTTGTCTTCTATCCAAGGAATATCTTTTTCACACCACCAAATAACAACCATTAAAAAACACTACAGAAGGTTATGTTTCTCATAATTTGTGTGTTCTTTATGTTTAAGCTTTTAAGTTTGGAAGCAGTATCTATAATCTTTTACCAGTTTATAATTTATAATCTAACCTATATATAGCATGTAAAAGTAGCACTACTTCTAGACACTTGGAGTTGGAACTGAGCCACTCGGATCCAAACCTAACCATAACAAAAAAAACAAAAAAAAAAAAACTAATCGGTCCATAAAC
>Ga0041059_1002474_pt1 | contig 13707 bp, 7 predicted proteins | sample AraColnosormetaG_FD_56232 | JGI IMG/M metagenome (GOLD analysis project Ga0041059, IMG submission 56232) | Arabidopsis roots microbial communities from North Carolina, USA - Col MF nosort | ecosystem: Host-associated > Plants > Roots > Unclassified | place: USA: North Carolina | collected 2013-09-02
AGGTTTCTGAATGGATATATTTAAATGGACTCGTTATTATGGACACCAAAAAATTGTTTGTTGATTTTTCTTTCAGTTTGAAGAGACCTCCACTTCCAAGATCTTATGGACATGGAACTTTGGTTTCTTTACAAAAGCACGGTTAATCGAATCTTCTGTTATTATGGACTTGGTATATAGAATGAATATTAATTAGTAAAAGTTTTCTGAATGGATATATTTAAATGAACTCGTTATTATGGACACAAAAAAATTGTTTGTTGATTTTTCTTACAGTTTGTAGAGACCTCCACCTCCAAGACCTTATGGACATAAAACTTTTACCAAATTCCTGAGATAATCGAGATCGAATTGTTTAAGAAACTTCTCTCAAAAGTTATGGAGACGTGGAGAAAGAGAGGCGCTACAAATCATGAAGAGAGAGAGAGAGAGAGGGAGAGAGAGAGAGATTTTATTTATTTTGGGTAAGGATCGTGGAAGAGGAATAACAAGAAAGAGAAATTGAGAATTAAAAACATAAATATTGAATTGAGAGTAAAAAAATCTAAGAAAAAAAAAATAGTAGAAAAAATGTTTATTTCCTATAAAGTGCCTTAAATCGAAAAATATTTTTTAAAAATGCCTAATATTAGAACATTTCCAAAAAAATAAGATTTTCTAAAAATGCCTAAACGTGTCAAATTATCTTGAAAATACGTTGAAACAGTGGTGGAAAAATCTCGACCCGATTGGTATCAATTAAGGATCCGACGCGTGTCTCTTTTATTACTGAGAAATTGCTGAAACGGGTCAAATACTATGAACTTGATCCTTGCATCGTTCTCTTTGGCCCCTTGCTTCTGTGTTCGATTCTTTCCTTCAAACCATAACAATCTCAATCTCTTATTCCCAGGTCTCTCTCTATCTCTCTCTCTCTGCTACAAGCTTATAAGTATTTTGTGGTCACATGTCACTAATCATTCTCATGATCCTTAATCTTAGCTCCTAGGGTTTCTGTGAATTAGTCTAATTTTACAATTTTATGCCTTTGAGGATATATCTTAATGTGAAAGTTTTAAACTTGTAACTCAAAAACCATTTGTTAGTTAGTAATCATCATCATTCTGAATTGAGCTTTGTTTGAATTTGAGTAGGGCAACGAAAGATTCAAGTTAGTTGCGGTGGTAAGAGTGAGGTGTTGAAGAGTGATACAATGGAACCTCATGAAGCAGAAACGTTTGTGAACAAGAGAACCCTTTATGCTCCCATTGAGCCATATAGCAGTGGAAATTTAAAGGTTTCAGATGTTCACACTCTCTACTGGGAGCAATCAGGCAAACCCGATGGACACGTATGTAAAACCATCATTGTTATTGAATCAACCATCATGTGTTCAAGTTTCTAACTTTTCCATTGTATGATGGGAATTAACATATTGCAGCCGGTTGTTTTTCTTCACGGCGGGCCGGGAGGAGGGACGGCTCCTAGTAATAGGAGATTCTTCGATCCGGAGTTTTATCGGATTGTTCTGTTTGATCAGGTCGGTTTGTGAATTTTGTGGACACTTTGAATACATTGATCCAGCTTGTATATTCATCTTTAAGTTTTTATTGTCTTGTTTTCTTCTAGAGAGGTGCGGGGAAGAGTACACCGCATGCTTGTTTGGAGGAAAACACCACATGGGACCTTGTGAATGATATTGAAAAACTAAGAGAACATTTGAAAATACCTGAATGGCTGGTGAGAGATTTTCTTCCAGAGATATGGTTCTTGATGTTGTTGAGATGGTTTAAGAGCCAGAACCTCTGTTTTTGTCAGGTTTTTGGAGGATCATGGGGAAGCACTCTAGCTCTTGCATACAGTCAGTCTCACCCTGACAAGGTGCAAATCTTGATGTTTACATTCTTACATCTGAGAATAATAATGGTTGTTTAGGGATTGATTGAATGGAATATGATCTAATAAGTAGTTTTCTTACCTATAATTTCACATCTTTTAACTTTTTTGGTGCAAGGTTACTGGTTTGGTCCTTAGAGGGATCTTTTTGTTGCGTAAAAAGGAGATTGACTGGTTTTACGAGGGCGGTGCTGCTGCTATTTACCCTGATGGTAATTCTCTTTCTTGTATCCCTGTGTTGGAGTTTTGTGTGCAGTAGGTTCCATATTCTCTTCTTCTTAAGTGTTTGTTTCTTTGTTTAAAAGCTTGGGAGGAGTTCAGAGATCTTATTCCAGAAAACGAGAGAGGTAGTAGCCTTGTGGACGCGTATCACAAAAGATTGAATTCTGATGATCTGGAAATTCAAGTATGTTGAGATCTAATCACTATTACACGAGAAAAGGCATTGACCATCGTTCTTTTTCGGCATTTACAGCAATTGAACTCTCATCTTTTAGCTTTTATAGCCGAAAGAATTTGGACTAATAAATGTCTACCGTAGTAATTATTGCATTCTTATGATCTTGTAGTACGCAGCTGCAAGAGCTTGGACTAAATGGGAAATGATGACTGCTTATCTTCGTCCAAATCTTGAAAACGTTCAAAAGGCAGAGGATGATAAATTTTCATTGGTTAGTTTTATCTGGATTCGTTGACCTGTTACTATATAAAGCTCATACATTATCTTTATACTGATTTCTTAACGACCATTTGGCTTTGTGCTGCAGGCGTTTGCAAGGATTGAAAATCACTACTTTGTTAACAAAGGTTTCTTCCCGTCGGACTCACACTTGCTAGACAATGTTGATAAAATACGACATATCAAGACCACCATTGTTCAGGTACATCCTTAATATAAGAACTGGAATTGTGAATTGATTGATCTAATGAGGCCGAGTTGTGTAGACGATAGGTTATAGAAATGGAAACACATGCAACAAGAAAAAAACATCGGCCTTAGGTTTCTCACGTTGTAAACACAACATTGATTTGGCTATATACATTACATTTATATATTATGGGATTGAGATTGGGTCTGGATTATTAAAATGGACAGGGAAGGTATGACGTATGCTGTCCTATGATGTCTGCTTGGGATCTGCACAAAGCATGGCCAGAGGCAGAACTCAAGGTAAGTTTAAAATCTTTTCCAAGATTTCTTCAAGATCTTTCCTAAGTTTAGTTTTGCTTATTGTCGTAATGCGACCAACGGTCTGCAGATTGTTTATGATGCTGGGCACTCGGCAAATGAGCCAGGAATATCAGCGGAACTCGTGGTTGCCAATGAAAAGATGAAAGCACTTATGGGATGAAGTATTTGATGGAATGAAAGCTGCTCATTTTGTTCATTTCTTTGGGACCTTTGTTCATATTTTCAAGTTTGTTGCTGCAAAGTAAATATCACATTCAGAGTTAGTTGTTAACGCGAAACCGAATGTTATTTCCATGGACGTTTATACCCAAATGAAAAAGACAATGACATAGGTGCAGTGTTTTGAAACCCGGACTATAAGCACCAATGTAACCAATGAATGGGACTCTAACGAATACCTTAGAACCATGGCCTTTTTGAACCGTTTAAATGCAGAAATCCCCAACAAAAACCAGCGGTAAAAACATATGAGTCAAATAAAAATCCTTTTATCAAGAGGATTGGAGACTATGGGTGTTGAGTAGCATAATGGTGAAACTGGTAAGTGATAAAGGAAAAGATTTACAGAGTGCAAGAGGTGTGTCAAGTAAAGGAGAAGAAACTTGAACCTTACTTTGCAATATATGAATCGAAGAGGAGATATATATATACACAGTATACTAAATCAGAGGGTTTATGCATGTAACAATGCGATGAGGAGATGTAAATTCAGAGAATTGAAGACGGGACAACCTCGTCGTCCCTGGTGTAGCCATGAACCAAAAAATCGGTGCAGTTTCTTCGCAAGCCGTGGTTATAAGGGTTGTAGAATCTTCCGTCAGGTCCCCGCAAATAACTGAATCTCTTCGCGTTCCATAATTCGTTGGTTGTAATATTCCGAGCTATCTGCACCAGACAACCAACAATAACTGTTATACAATCATTTGCAGAGGGGAGGGAGAACCAAATTTTTACTTTAGCTGAGACTTCCTTACCATATAAGACTGTGAGATTGTCAATGTCATAGTCGCAATGAAAATGAGTAAGTCGAAAAACAGAAACACGGCAGCATCAGGGTGTTCAATGACTATATGTTTAATCCATGATTCTCCGTGGTGTACCTGTGGGATACCTCTCCATAATCCTGTAGCAAAAACAGATGCTTACTAATAGTCAAATCTAATGGCAGGATTGCGAGAGAGAGTTGTTCCAGTCACATACTTTGAACAGCAGTTGTGCCACCAACGAATGATGTTAAAGCTCCCATGATCACAAAGACTAAGAAGTAGCGTTTATTCTTCTGTGAAATGAGTAAGTGTATCAAGATACCGTTAACCAAAACAATATGCATAACAGGGTGTTTCATGTCATTACTATATCCTTGCCACTTTAATTAGCAGAGCAACAAGTGAAAGAGATTCTTACCTTACCAACACAGTTGGAAATCCAGGGGCAGTGATGGTCAAACTGTTCAACGCAGCGCTTACAAGTGGGGCAGTGCTTAGATCGCACCGGTCTAATTATCTGAAGAAAAAATGATAATTGTAGTTAGAAAACAAAGAAAATATCGAGGTAATCCCCTGAAATAAGGATTGAGGAAAACCTTGCAAGTGGGGCAGAGTTGGGACCAGTTTCCTTTCCATGAGGGGTTTTTGAAATTGATATCAATCAAAGGGTCCTGCAAACATCAGAAGATAATATGTGAATCAAACCTTTCAGAACAAACCTTACGACTGTTCAATTGATCTAAAGTCGGTGTCTACTTAAATCAGGCATAGTTCAGCATGATCAAGACGAAAAGCTTAAACAATTAACAACTGCGCATTGATTTCGTATATATATGCATGAACCCAATTTAGACGGATTGCCAATCTGCTAGACGAATGTTCACATTTCTCTCATCATGGAAACATGGGAAGAAAGTTCAACTTACGTTGGCAGTGTGTTGGCTGTTAGCTTCACCGGTTCTTTTAACGTACCCGGGATCTTTCCTATAAAAAAAAAAGAGACGAATTAATCACTCCAAGACCATTACACCACATACACCTCTCTCAGAGTCACTACAAAGTAGTTACAGCCTCACATCTCAACCTCCTCATTTCTTATGAAGAAGTAAGATTAGTTCTCGCTGACTCATTAAGTAAGTACATCAAACTAATATGCACAAAAACTTCAGATAAATTGAAGATGACTAATAAGGATACCTGCTAACACGATAGAAAGTTATCAGTGCGTAAACACCACATGAAAGACCGAAACATGCCCACAGACCAACCATAGCAGTTATCTTTGGGAGATTAGAAGCTACACATGAATGCAAAATGTCAGGACGAAATAATATAAATCCATTAGTAAGAACCTCAACACACACACACTATTTTGTTGTATGCGTTATTCACCTGAAACAATGGATGTGATGAAGAGGACCATAAGAATGACTATTAAGCTGAACAACATAGGAGCATAGCTAGTCTCTCCCAGTTTTCCACAGAAGATCTTGTCCACAAAACTATTCTTACGAGTTCGCATTGCCTTCGACTGAAAAATATTAAAATCGGATTCTCAGAAAGCACATCATATCAAATGATTAAAATTTTAAGAAAAACTAAAAAAAACCGGGGCAAACAACATTGAACATACTCTACAACCATTAAACAAGGCATACCTCATCCTGTGAACTCTAAACCCTACAGTAACCCTAAAACAGACCGCTATCATATTGTCGCTCTTACATCTACACCCTAAAACTGAAACAGACCGTAGAAACAAGTTCTCTACCAGAATGATGCTTAACTATATCTGAAAATCAGAGCCAGTTCATCTAAGGATACTGAGAAAAAATTCTGGGTTAGAGCTGCATAAGAAAAAGCAAATATCACAAAGCTGCCGTCTTTTCTGCGTTTAAGGCTTATCTAGTAACTGTAAACTTATAACCATATTTACATCAAACTTTCATATATTCAATGCTATTGTTTTTTCATATGTTTGTCTGTTTGTAAATTGTAAATACAAATTTACAGAACTTTGAAAGGGTATTTTGCATGAAACATTTTTTAAATAGCCTTATTAACCTATTCCTGTCCATTTAATGATGATGAAAATGAAATATGAAGGAGACTTTGATTTTAAGGAGCGAGCCAGCAAGCAAATGTCGGATCCACAAATCAAATTTGAAGAAGCTAATTGTGAATAATCAAGATATGTTCCTCTTTACGGATGTTAGAAGGGTAGCAAGCAACACTAAACATTACGTACAAGGAAAAGAGCGAGCTGCCTGTGACCTTTATCAGAAGCAAGCTTAAGTGGCGTGGATCCAGTGTTATCTTTCAATATCAGTTCCTCCTTGGTTCCAGCATGAACTAGCAGCGTACAAGCCTCAACGTTTTCCTTAATCACAGCCCAGTGCAAAGGCGTGCAGCCTGGCAAGCAAAGTGATTAATGTAAGAATTTCTAAGAAAATAGTGCAAAATATATATCAGGGTATCAGCATTCTACACTTTTCGCAAGTCATTAACAGTCTGGAATGCTATAACAATCCCTCCATAAACAAACACTCAAAAATCAGAGTTCATAATCTCTTATCCGTTTTTGCACTTATCTTTACGCATCATAAGGTACAGAAAAAATTCCGATGTAAGCCATTCTTTATTAATTATAGAGCAGACAAGTAAATACAGTTAAAAGAAAGTTTTAAGAGTTTCTGATTTGCCTGTGTTATCTTGTCTATTTTGACATGCGTCCCGAAAGAGAAGTAACCGGACTGTTTCTGTGAATCCATTGTAAGCAGCCCTGAGTCATACAAACATGAAAAATATAGAGTTCACAGTAGTTCTCCACAAATTGTCAAATGATAAGTAACAGAGATACTATGTACAACTAAAGAATACACACTCTAAGCATCCATTAATATCTCTAGTATCCATACCAGTGTAGCGGACTCCTCCCTTCAATATCTAGTGCGTTATAGTCAGCTGCATAGTCCACAATAATATGATTCACGAATGCTGTTTGTCCATATTGAGAAGCAACATGAACTGCCTGCACAACAAAACATGTCGTAGATCGACAAAATCTTACAAGAATCTGAAGCCTATGATCACAGCAGCAACAAGCCTGATGCAAAACTTATAACTCCTGATCCATTTCACACACCTTTAGCAAACAAAAACACAAAAATTACAACAGAAAGAAGATATTACCCTGAAGCCATTGACATCAACAGCTTCAATACGAGCTCCATGTTGAAGTAAAAGGTCAGCAACATCAATGGAGCCTTTAACAGCTGCCCAATGCAATGGTGTCTGTTGTATATTATCAGCTGAATTAACATCACCACCATGCTGCAGATAGTTCAAATCCAAATCAATCACTACACCGGAGAACTATCACAGTATTATCGAGAAATTGGTACCTGGATGATATATTGAGCAACGTGGAGGGAATTGTTGAGTGCCGCCCATTGAAGAGCGTAGAAGCCATTATCGTCGGGAAGTGAGACGGAAGAGCCATTATGTTCGACGAAATGTTTAAGTTGGTGGAGATCGCCGTAAGCGGAGGCGGAGAAGACGTCGGTGATGGTTGGTGATTCGGTAGGGCTTTGGTGAGAGTTGGAATCTAGAGGCACTACTTCGATCTCTGATGAGTCCATTGTTGCTCAACGATCTGAATTGAAATTGAAGTTTGAGGACTTAAGAAAGAGGTGAATGAAATGGGTCGGATCCAGAGTGGGTATTATCTCGGATCTCGGATCTTGGATCTTGTTAAAGTCTACTCTTTCATACTTTGACTAACGCTGATTATTCATTTGTCATTCCATTCCTCACTTAATTGGAAACTAGTTTGTTCGTTTCGTCGCAGCGGCAGCGGCAGCAACAAACACTACCGTAGATTATTGTTTGTTTTGTTACCGTAGTCGTTGACGTAGTCTTTGTGTATGTTTTTAATACGTTGACGGCGAGTGCCGGTTAGAGCAGTTGTAACGGCAAGTCTTTATGGGTTTTTTTTGTGTGGCAGACTCTTCCAGAGGCCCAAAATTAAATGAAAAATACCAAAATAGATAAGGACGCTCTTTATGAAAGGGATTTTTTGATATTTAAGGGACCCATACGTGGCTAAATGTTATTGGCCTATGAAGTTTATCGACAAACATAATTTTTGAGCAGACTTAAAGAAGCTGCTGTTTGGTGAAGTGGTGTTTGTCTGACTTTGTCACCTTCGTTTGACTTGGCTATAGAAGTCTGATTTGAGCATTGAAAGATTTTCTGGAATCTTGGAAATGAGATCTTTCTAAGGATATAAATATATTCCTCTGATTCATTGTGGTTTGATAGGAATTTGCTCTCAAAGTTGGTTTTTCGCACAATGTATTATTCTTGGTCTGTGTTGCGATTTTGGCAAAACGGGTTACCAAACGAGTTTGGAATGAGATGAAATGAGAGTGTGAAGCTATATTCAGGTAAGAGGGCATTGGATTCGGTGACCAGAAACATAGTAGAGTGAAGATGTTTCAGAAAAGTTCATTCAAAATTTTTTTTTGATGAATTTTGTCGATAAAAAGTAAATTCGAGATCAAATTTTAAAATTTTGGTAAAATAAAGCTTATTTTTGCAATAACAAATAGATAAACTTACAAATTGAGACTAAATATTAAAAATTTAGAAACATAAGATCTGATTTTGCAATAACAATTTTTTTTGGAAACATAATTTTGTTATTTAAAAACTTAAACATTTTGGAGGTCCAATACCCATGTATCTTGGGTTTGTGCCAAGGGCAGGCTTGGCTGACGCTGACGTTGTCGCTGCTGTAAATTTTTGTGTTCATTTTTTTGTAGATTAGTAAATATACAAAAAAAATAATAATACGTAAATCAACAACATATAAAACACATAAGTAAGTATACAAATGCCTTCATTCATGTGTAAACTATGATATTTATTAAATTCGGTTTAAATTTATTAGATCATAAATTTAAATAATTACAATTTAAAATAAGGATAATTTGCTATTTGATGAATATCTAACAGAAATAACATCTATGGTAGTTATTATCAGTCGTCTTTTAACATATGCTTCTGTGAATAAGTTCCCGTTTATCAATTATTCTATTAAAAAATCATTATTTAAGAGTTACAAAATTTAAAAAACTATTTTATCTCATCAATTATTATTATACTCTCTCTTTTTTTCTTCCAAGTATCAAAACTCATATCTCATATACCTTGATGGACACGCCCAAGATGGCTACAAACGCTTATTTCCCTATAATCAACATGAGCTCACTAATTATTATCTATTATATTCTTTTAGATTTTGATGTTTGTTTTCCATTCTAGTCTTTGATTACTTAATAGTGAATCTGTTTTTCAACTCTATATATTGGGTTTGGATGTTGCCTTCACATGCTCTCTATTTTCCTCATCTATTGGTGTTTTTGTTGCTTGGTTGCCTTAATAAAGTAGCTAATGAAAGGAGTCTTAACCATTCCTAAAGCTACATTTAATCATTATGCAGATACATGAATCATGATAATAAGAAACAGGATCACTACAATCCTAAGACAAAAGGACCGGCGCTATGATGCTAGCTTCCAATGCTGGCTCCCAATGCTGGCTCCAAAGTCGGCTTTTAATCCTCTAAGTTTTCATTACAATGTTAATCTCAGCTTTCATTTTACCTCTGATATAACTTACGTTGCACTTGCTGTAAAAACGTTAATTTTCTTTTGAATCTAATTTAACATTACATTAAAAAAATAAAAAATCATGATCCGGATATTTGTCTTTTGATTTCACATAATGTACCTTTAATTATATATAGTCAATTTTTACATTTTACAGTACTTCCATTTCCAATTTATAAAAGCTATTTTAACGTAAAAACAATCAATAAACCCAACCAAACATTGTACAAATTACCAACAGCTTTGTTCAAGAGCTTCTTGGAAGCGCTTCTCGATAGTAGCCGGATCGCCAAAGAGCCGGCCGAGAACAACCGCGGAATGATCCTCATTGTCTAATGCCTTCCAAGGCCAAAGAAAACCGAAGACACGTGTCGACTTAACAGACGACGGCGATGACAGAGACTGATTCTTAGCTTTGTGGCTAACTAGAGGATGTGAGAGTATGAGCATTGCAGCGGATGGTGCCATTGATCGTTGAACAGTCAAGAACTAGATAAGCTATTGATTAATTTGGAGATGTATGCGTCAATATATATACATAAAATAAGAATTGGTGTGTGACAGATAGAGATGCAAAAAATAAAGAAAGATTGGTATGGAGGAGAGTAATTTTCTGTGGGAGCCGCTAGATTGATTAGGCAGGAAATATAAAAAGAAATGAAAATGATGGCATGTGGTTTAACAAGTCTAGCTTGTGTCAAAACTATGTGAGGTAAGCGTTGCACACGCAATACCTATGTGCGCCACCGTCTTTGAAATCTTTTTATCAGTGAGAAGAAAAAAAAAAGTTATTTATTCACGTATTTTTTTTCAAAGTTTACACAAATAGCTTATTTGATTTTGTAAAGTATCATAAAAATGTATTTACTGTGTTGGATGTTTTTATTCTTTTTCAATAGAACAAAACAATTTTCAATAATATTAATTAGCCCTCTCATCTTTATTTAATTTTCTCTATTTTCAAAAAATTGTATTATCTCATCATCTATATAGATATATAAAACAAAATCTTTATTTTTTCAAAGTAAATGATTCAAAAATATATAGATAAGCACAAATGATTCAACCAAAAAATAGAATGTTAATGTAGAACACTCTCACGTTCCTCATGTGGGAGTACTTTGATAAATTTGGGGGTGGTAGTGACGGATTATATTGTAGATTAAATTGAATTTTATGGGTTTGACCTGCATATTTTTGTAAATTGAGGATAAATTTGTAAGAAAACAAATTGCCATTTGAAAGGGTTTGTGTTGAAGAAATCTAATATTACTAGATCATGGCAGTTCGTGACGAAAGTAATTTCAATTTTATGTTCATCGATCATGTATCTCATCACTCATACTCAGGATCGGTCCAACACTATGGACTGCCTAAAGCCCAAACTATTTTTTTTTGCAGACAAATATTGAAAATATAGCAAAATGATGCTTGGGAGACGTAAATCCAAGACATGATAAACAAAAAAACAAGGAACAGCCACTATACTACAAAATATCTTATTGTTTTGATGCCCTCAAAATGTTATATATATTTTGGCGCCTAAAACCTTTACTTGTTCAGCTTTAGGTCAGGACCGGCACTGCCCAGACTAGTACTTCCACTTCAGTATATAGTGGAGAAAGACTCCGACGAAGGTTAAAAGCTCTCTCTAGTGATGTCTCATTGTTAACTTTCGAAAGATACCAACCAACCTAAACAGGATATTGTAGTTTCCATAAACCATTAATAAAAGCAATGATAACTTGTAAAGTAACTGAACGATTTCCCGTGAAAGAAAGACTTGTTTTTCAACAAACCACACTAGTAACAGCCACACTAGTACTTCCATTCAGTCAATACGAGCATTTGATTATCTTTCTCCAAGTGGCCAAACCGAGAAATACGTAGAGGCAAATATTTTCAGGGCACACAACTCAAATGCTTGTATAAGAAACCCTTACCAAATATAAAGTACTTTCTAAACCAGCTGATACCCTTAGTTTAAAATTTCCATGCGACCGTAACTCGGTAATCCATTTTTTTTAGGACTTTGTAATAGCGTAATAGCGTATCTTAACGTATCAATGTGATACGCTCCAATATCAATCACATTTATTGTGAATTGATTCTGATTTGTATCTCTTTAGGAAAGTAGATATCGTCTCTTACCTATATAACAATGTAAAGGCTACTGTGAATAAGGACAAGAAACTTTTTCTCATACATCGATCTCTATTTGTTCATGGTATCAGAGCCCTGACAATTTTTTTTTCTATTGTCTTAAACATGTTTGCTTTGAAACGATGGCCACCCCAGCAAACTCTGATGCGACCGAAACGACCACGACCCCTAACCCGATGGAGACACGACGCACCATCTCACCTTACGACCTTACCGCAGCCGACAATCCAGGTGCCGTGATCTCTCATCCCTTATTCAAGGGATCCAACTACGATGAATGGTCTTGCGGCATGAAAACAGCTCTCTGCTCTCGCAAGAAATTTGGTTTTCTTGATGGCTCGATTGCTAGGCCAGCAGAAGGGTCTGCAGATCTTGACGATTGGTGGACGATTCAGGCCTTACTTGTGTCCTGGATCAAGATGTCCATCGATTCATCTCTCCGTTCGAGTATTTCCCATCGTGATGTTGCCAAAGATTTGTGGGACAACTTGAAGAAGAGATTTTCTGTGACGAATGGTCCGCGTATTCAGCAACTGAAGGCGGAGTTGGCGTGTTGCAAGCAACGTGGTCTCGCCATTGAGGCGTACTACTGAAAACTGAACCAGATTTGGGACAACATGGCTCATTATCGTCCCGTGCGTGTCTGCAAATGTGGAAAGTGTGACTGCGATCTTGGATTTCTCCAAGAACAGGACCGTGAAAGTGACAAAGTTCATGAGTTTCTGTCTGGTCTTGACTACAGTTTTCGAACTGTTCGATCTTCTCTGGTTTCCCGTGTGCCTATCCAGTCTCTGGAGGAGGTTTACAATGTTGTTCGTCAAGAGGAAGATCTCAAAACTACGGTGCATCACTATGAAGATTCCTCTCAAGTTGTGGCTCATGCGGTTCAAACCAAGTCACGTCCCATCTCCGATCGAATTGATGCTTTCGAGAGAGCTGTGGTTTGTAAACATTGTAATCGCTCCGGTCATGCCTCCAACAACTGCTTTGCAGTCGTCGGGTATCCTGAATGGTGGGGTGAGAGACCACGTAGCCGTGTTGTTAATGGAAGAGGCAAAGGCGTCACACCCGGAGCTGCTTCTGTTGGTCGAGGGCGTCATATCAACGTCAATGCTGTTCATGTTTCTCAACAACCACAAACAGAACAAGCGAATTATGTTATCACTGATGCAGACCGTGATGGTGTGAGTGGCTTTAGTGATGTGGAGTGGCGTCGTTTGAAGGTCTTACTCAATGGTGGTGCAAGCACGAGCACAGAAAAACTCTCGGGTAAGTCTTTAACATCCTCTTGGATATTAGATACGGGTGCTTCTCACCACTTAACGGGAAATTTTGATCTGCTCACAAGTGTTAGAGATATGGATCCTGTTTTAGTCATACTAGCTGATGGGAGACAGAGGATTTCCGTAAAAGAAGGCTATGTTGTTTTGGATTCCCATCTTGTGTTAAAATCAGTTTATTTTGTTGAGGAGTAAACAACGGATCTGATTGTTGTTGGTCAGTTAATGGATGAAAATCGTTGTGTTGTTCAACTCGCTGATCAGTTTCTTGTGGTTCAGGACCGCGTTTCGAGGATGGTGATTGGTGCGGTAGGAGAGAGGCTGGAACCTACACTACAAGAAAACAGTCAATTTGCGAGGAAGGGTTGCGAGGGAAGGCATTCCTCGCAGTTTTTGAGAGGGTATTGCGAGAAAGGTGCTACGTACCGCACGCGCGTAGCAATTCCGTCGCAAAACTTGCGAGGGAAGACTTCCTCGCAAATTTGCGAGGGAAGTACGATGGTTTCGCAAGAAAGATATTATCCGTCGCAAATCCC
>Ga0041059_1002475_pt1 | contig 13705 bp, 9 predicted proteins | sample AraColnosormetaG_FD_56232 | JGI IMG/M metagenome (GOLD analysis project Ga0041059, IMG submission 56232) | Arabidopsis roots microbial communities from North Carolina, USA - Col MF nosort | ecosystem: Host-associated > Plants > Roots > Unclassified | place: USA: North Carolina | collected 2013-09-02
TTTTTTTTTTTTTTTTTTTTCTTTGATGAATTTGGATATGATATGGATGAATTTTGGCCATCATGTCTAAGGGGAACTGAAACCCGTGAGATGATTAGAACATCTGACTATGACCCCAAAGTTTGTCTATTAGTGGCCCACTCTAAAATCTTTACGAAAACAAGGTTTTGTCCTTTTTGTTCACGGGGATGCCAAAAAGCTTCCATACTCTGTTCACAGTTTCTATTTCAATCCCTATTGATAATGATTACACACATTCGCTTCACAGATTTTTCTAATTGAATTCCCTTTGAAATTTTCAACTCCCGCGCTGATTCCACAGTGATTCTTTCTTCTGCTAACTGTAGCATAATTAAATTAGTGACAATAATGAATGTTTAGCATTACCAATTACATAGTTTTCCCCTCATTATTAAGTGTGAAAATGAAATCAAAGCAGCAATAATTGTTCAACAAGAGAACAAAGTTTCACATAACACAATGCAGTAATAATAATAATACACAGTCGCTAATGTTATATCTTATCTCAGGACTAAGCAACAACACACACACAAATTCTAAAGTTTACAATCCAAATACTGAAAGAAATCCAAATAAATCTAATTAAGCTAAATTAAAGCACTCTCTTACTCTCTAAGAGATTCCATTTTTCAGTAACTAAAGATTCCGAAATTGCATAAGTACCGATTAATTCAGCACCCAACCGGAGCAACCACCGTCGGCTTCACCTTCGGAGGTCTCCCACGTCCCCTACGCTCACCTGTCGCCTGAGCTGCCGGTTCCGGCGCAGCAACCGTCTCCGAATCTGTTCTCGGTCTCTTCGGTGGTCGTCCTCGTGGCCTTCCAGATCCGGTAATGACCTTCTCCTGGGGAGGCTCCGATGGATCTTTCGGCTTCGGTGGACGGCCACGAGATCTAGGCGGATCTGTAGAGACGACGGTGGCAGCAACAACAGCAGCAGCAGCGGCGTCAGATTCGGCCTGAGTCTTCTGCTTCGGAGGACGGCCACGACCACGCTTAGGAGGAGCATCTGGATCTGGTTTCATATAATTGTTCTTCACCATGATTAGCTGACCGGTTTTCTTCATCTGGTTGAGATGGTAGCTGAGCAGCGTCATGTGTGACGGCGGTAGAGTTTGTTGAGTCGACTCGATGTGCTTAGCAATCGTCGTTTTGTTGCAGCCGTTCTTATCGTTCAAGGACTCAATCGCTTCCATTATCATCTAAACACAAATTTCAACCAAAATTTCAGAAACTAAATTGAGAGAGATTGAGAGATTTTAGGGGTGTACTTCACCTGAGGATAAGGTGGGAGAGAAAACGACGGAAGTTCTGATGAATGCGTATCTGAAGCTGAGCCATGGTGGAGATCGAAGGCCATGTCAAGCGTAGAGAGTGTGTGAGGTGATGAAGGAAGGAATCTGTGTGAGGAGGGATTTTAAAAAGCAATTTGGGAAAGTGGTTTTCTCATTATTCTCATATTAACTTGTAGTGTTGATCTGACGGTTGGGGTTTTCAAACTTACGGGTTGATCCAACGGCTCTGAGTTTATAGCAGCTTTCTCGAGCAGGATTACTGACGTGGACATATGGGAATGACTTCTGCTGACTATTACCCTTAAATTACCTAATTCTCCTCCAATCTTCCTTTTTTATTCAACGAATGGCCATTGGTTCAGCCTAGCTGGATTACTAGAACAGAAAACGACATACTACGTAGCGTTTTTGCTAATCATATTTCAAATTATTTTGTTAATGTAACACAATGAGTTATATATATCTTTCATTTTTTTTCCACCAATGAAAATTCATTTATATAATCAATCCCGAGGAGTCTTTCTCTATTAGCAGAACAAGATTTGCAAGACTAGAAGATGATGTGATTTTATTACTACTCACAAACAATAGAATCATATGAGACAAATAAAGCATTTTGAGAAATATACGAAGATGGGATCACAAGAAGCCCGTGCTGCCGAAGGGGTTGTTGCTGTTATGTTGCTCATGAGCACCTGCGTTTACCGGGAACTCCCCAAAACCCGTGGTGTTTTGCGGTTCTGAAACCGGGACTACTGGAAATTCCCCCAAACCGGTGGTCTTTGACGGTTCTGATACCGGGATTACTGGTAATGCCCCAAACCCAGTGGTGTTTTGTGGTGCTGAAACCGACACTACTGGAAATTCCCCAAAACCGGTGGTGTTTGATGGTTCTGAAGCCGGGGTTACTGGTAATGCCCCAAACCCAGTGATGTTTTGTGGTTCTGAAACCGGCACCACTGGAAATTCCCCAAACGCGGTGGTGTTTGGCGGTTCTGTAACCGGGACTACTGGAATCTCCCCAAAGCCGGTGGTGTTTGACGGCTCTGAAACCGGTACTGGAAATGCCCCAAAACTGGTGGTGCTTTGTGGTTCTGAAACCGGAACTATTGGAAACTCCCCAAAATCACCAAAAGGATTTGCAGGGCTGGGTGCAACCTGTAGCTGTGGCTGCTGCTCTTGTTGATGATAGGTTGGCTCATAGAGACCGAATGGGTTGTTTACGGCTGAAGGCGGTGAAACACTGTCTGAAAATGCAAACAGGTCTTGGACCTCAAACGGATTGGAAGCTGGGACGCCATAGGCAGGCTGTTGGGCTGCTCTCAAGGCTCCATCGTCATATAGACTGTTCAGGGTGAGCGTGTCTAATCCACCCGCCTTGCATTTGTTGCAGAAAAAAATGTTAATGATTCAGAAGCCACAAAATCAATTCCCCAGAGGTGACATACGTTAACAGGACAATGGTACGTAATTGATGCATCCCATTATCACTAATACAAGAATACATCTTACCAGCTGTCTCTCTGTGGCTGCAGATATATCATTGCTAGGTGTTGTGACCAACGCAAGCTCCCATCCTGACGGATCCAAATCTCTTGCTTGCCCAAAACTAAACGGCGAAGAATCAACTGGAAACAGAAACATAACCAGAATTGCGACTAAAGACAAGCAAGAAAGGCAAACTTAGAGCTCCAGTACATAGACCAAGAAGCTCACCATCATTGGAAACTAAGGCCAAAGCTAGTGCATTTTGGTCCAGGATTGCTAACGGATCAGGTGTATCATCATGCAGACCCTGTGTGTAATACTGAGAGAATCAGAGACAAAAGGATAACAATGACAGAATAAAGAAATCAAGACCATATGTAATAAGCATAATTTACCAATAGATCATCAGTATCAATGAAGTTCTGTGGAGTTTCTACTGAAGGAGGAGACTGGGAAGAAAGTTGCGTTTCTTCAGAGGGAACAACGGCACTATCTGAAGGCGATGATGTTTCATGTTCTTCATGTGAAGGTCCAACATCTTCAGAAGTAAGACCATCATCAGGCGTATAGGTCAGAAGCTGTATGTTGACAAAGTTTTTAGAAATAAGTTATAAAAGAAAAATCATGGTTTCTGTAGGAGTAGGACCACAATGAGAGTATATATGTACCAGTGGCCCAGATGTGACGTCGACCATCTGAGGTGCGTCTCTCATATATTCCTCCATTGTTGTAAGAAAAGATTGTGGAGGCTTGAAAAAAACAAAAATAGACTTATTTAGTATTGATAAAGTACCTGCCATCACAAATTTAAATGTAACAAACAAGTTATTATCTGATACCTCTCTTAAAACAGGAAACTGGAAATTCCTTGCAAGTTCTAATCCTTTGCATACTTCATAGAAGGCAGAAAGGTTGCCAGCCTGCATTGATAAACTAACCCTTGTTAAGTGAAATCTAAATTGATCTAACAGAGAAAATAACCCAACAACATTACCTGCAAACCCGCACGCTTGTATATTTCAAGGGCCTTGATGGCCTCATGTCTTGGCATTTCAAAGAACTGCAATATATGCATGTATAAAACAGTAAGAAATCAAAAAACACATGAAGGGAGAGAGTAACTCTGGGGGAAAAGAAAAAACTGGCCTACCTTCTCTACTAGATTGATAATTCCTTCATTGATGGCACAATACACTTTAAAACTCTCCTTCAATACCTGCATACACAATTTACAATAAGATCTCAGAGCTTAAATCAAGCTGTTCTTTCCAGATAGTATATATTTGACACAACACTAAGAACTAGCGGATATATGTAAATTATGCCCCCGAGTTTAGTTTAATGTACCAGGGAGAGTGCATATTGAATGATATGATTGTGCTTAGCAGCACCTTCTGGCTGAAAAAGTCGAAAGAGCAAAGTCAGTTCATACGTCAGGAAAAGCTTCTCCAACTTAATAGAAAATAATACGGGATTTACAAAACATAGTGCACGACTCGGGAAATGACATCAAAGAAGCACCTTACAACCAATGAGACGATGCAGAAGCTGTTGTAAAGCTGGCAACTGTTCCAAGAGTTTTTCACCATCTAAATCCCTTGTTTTGCTATACCCCTGTTCATTTCCAAAATCGAATACCCTCAGGAAGGAAAGGAGATAATATAAGGCCAGAAAACCAAGTAAAACGCAAATTTGATACCTTCTCCTGCCCTGGGGAAACTTTTGGAAGACGTTCAGCCTCGATGTCATATTTCAGAACCCTGAAGCATTCAAGCCGTTCCTCAAGAAACAACGCATAAGTGCGTACCCACCCTGAACAATCCCATGCTGTAAGCAAGCATAAAGCAAATACCATATCAACAATAACTCTATGCAGAAACCTTGAATGAACCTCATTTGCTTCTAAAAACACATAGACCCGTGAATGTAGCAGTAAGGACTCACCGACTGGGCTAGAGTCATCCTTGAAATTAGAAATTTGCATAATGCGTCCTTTTTGCGAAAAATTCAATAGCTCCTCTCTAAATGTCGGATCACCATCCCTCAGAAGCCGGTGTATAACTAGCAGTGCTTTTAATGCAACCTGTTGAAGCAAAACACACAATAAAATAGCCAACAGAAAGAATGAGAAACCTAACCAAAGCTATCTACACCAATTTGAAACAATGACTGAATCGATCCTCAGAATTTCACACCCTAAAACATACAGAGGATGAAAGTGAACACATCTAATCATACTAAACGCTGCAAATTACTATAATCACTATCTTCCCTAAAAGATTCAGATCATAATCCGAGAAAGAGCAAATCAATTACCGTCCAATTTCTGGTTTTGTGTAATCGTCGGGAGAGAGCATGAATGCAGTAAGCAACATCTGCTCGAGGCCTAATCGCTGACGTTGCGAGGAAAATTTCTGTAACAATTCACAGAGAATAAGATATTTAGAAAAACAATAAACAAATACAAATCTAAAAACTCTGCAAAAAAACAAGTGAGAAGCAATCACTTACTCCTGAGATGACGATCTTTGGGAGGACACTCGACATGGTTAGTAGCCTTCACTATGGCAACATCTAATTCCTGTAAATTAGAAGATCAAAACTCGAATCTATGAGTGATTCACCTTCGGTGGTCTAAGATATATAAAACTATTCGATCGAAATGCTGAAAAAATCAAAGCAAATCGAAATCGAAAGGAGCGTACGGCGTAATCGCTATTGACTCGGACAAGGCCGACTTTGGTGGTGTCTTTTAAGGCTCCGTAAGCTCTTCGCCATGACTGTAGCGTTCCCATTGGAGACTAAGCGAAAAACCGTTCAGATCTCTCTCTCTCGAATCTTCTTCTCAGATATTATTTTTCCCCGAGAAAGAAACGCAGAGACTGAGAAGAAAGAGGAAGAAAACAAATGAGACGCAGATTTGGATTCGTCTCATTCTTATATTTCTTTCCTTAATTCGCGACTAATTGCTTTTTGATTTGTATTTACTCTTTTTATTCATTTTTAACTCTCTTTTTATCCTCTTTTTTTTACTTCTTCATCATTCTTTTTTGTCGGTTTTCACTTTTATTTTGTTTTTGGCTAAGATCAAGTGTAACTTTTTTTAGTTAAAGCAGATAAGTGTAACATTCTTATAAAAGTTACGATTATTCATCTTGGTACTTAGACGTATGAGTCAATGATTTTCTTTAAATAATGATGAGAAGAAGAAAAAAAAGTGATTCTTAAATTAATTTAGACGCAAAGCATGTCGCTGCAAATACATAAGAGTGAGACTATTATTTGACTCGATTCTGAATCGAATCCACGGACCCTTTCATTGTTCTTATGTTGTGTCAGCAACTCGTCATTCAGAGCCATGTGTGTGTACATCTCATGACTTATACTAAAATTTATAATTTGTGGATTAACCTTTTGTGGCTAAATGTTATCTAGCGTCCAATATATAACTTTGATTAGATTGTGATTTTTTAACTATACGAATCAAATTTTGTAGTCACTGATTTTGTAATTTTACTTGACTATATCATTTTTTATGTATTCCGTTTTTGTGTTATCATAATGAAAGTGGGGTTGTCTTTTTCCAAAAGCATTCCTTTATGGGTCCTTTTTTTCTACTAAAGAAGTTGTGGAAAAGCATCACCACACCAATGCTGGTGGGGGACAGAAACATAGTCATAGAGTTATAGGTGCAGCTCTAGTTGTATCAATACTCTCATTTGACATTTTCGATTGGTCGACTGAATGTTAGTTTATCTTCATTTTGCTAGTTGTATGAATTCGTTACAAAATGTATGTAGTTGTCAACAAATTCTCGTCCAATGTTTTTTCATTGGGTTGTCATATTATTCGTACAGATTTGAATGGCAGATCACAATGAATGCAACTTTACCGAATCAGCACAAATCTGTTATCACTTGTCACCACCTTATTCTCCCTACATTTTACGAATTGGGTTGTTTATTTAGTATGGATCAAGCCCAATTCTTTAGTAGTTTAAAATAAGCCTGTACTATAGTGCAAATGATTCCCACATCAATCATCTAGCCCATCAAATTCATGTGTCTTTTGATCCCAACTCGGCTAGTCCTGCACGTAGCGTCCAGTGTCCACTGTCCACGCAATGGTAAAATATATGAAACTATCATGTTTTGATGATACGACCAAGTTAACGATGATAATTGTTGCTGGTTAACATCGTTCCTTTCTTATCCGCATAAGACTTGTTTTTGGGTGTGTTAACATTCATTTTCATGGTACTTTAAGCTACTTTTAGCATTTTACTCGGAGATATACAATTGGAATATAGTATTATTTAGGGACGTATGATGTATCTTTGATTCTGTCAAGTAGGTTATAAGAACAAAATGCTTAAGTACTATACGTTTTGTTTCCACGTTATTGAATGGGTAAGTGGAATAAAAACAAGGACACCTCTTTCTTATTCATCACGTGATCAGCCGCCAACAAAAGCAAATGTCGTACCTCTCCTCGCTCCCTCCGATGGTTACGTGAATCGAGAAGATAATATCATGAATACTCAGTCTATATATACGGTGATTAATTCATTCGCTACTAGAGTATGTTTTACGTGATTATATTATATAATATATTTATGTGATTTATCTACGTAAAAGATTTTATAAGAAGTAATAAAATGTAAATTCAGCAAAAAAAAAAAGCTAGAAAATTACAAACAATAACTGTGAAAACGTTACGAACAAACAACAAAATGATTGTAAAACAAAGTCTAATAGAACTATCTAATTTGTCAAACAAATGATTTTATAACCATATTACGGCTAATAGAAAACTAGAAATCGTAGAATTAATATGTTATTTTTTTCATTTTGCAAGTCAGCCGCAATTCTAAAGTTTGATATCAGGATGCAAATGTGAACTTCACATGGGCAGTGTTTCGTCGGAGTCTATGGAGAGAGAGATTCATGAATCTTGTTAATAATATGAACAGATAAAAATAAAATCGAAGCAAGAGTACATGTGATATTCGATGTAGGGACACGTGCGTATGGCCTCACACCATTATGTCTTCATATTCCCCCACCCCAAGGACATCGCACGACACCTTAGTGTCAGTCCAGTTCCAGATTTGCCGGCTTTATATTTTGCTATATGCTTTTTACAAGTTAAAAATTAATTATCTGATTAATTAATGTCTACAATTACTTGTCAATTTGTCATAAAAAAAAAGAAGTTCACAATTACTTATAACAAATAAATGTTTCATGTTAAGTTAGTTTGGAGTACTCATTTGTACTTCGAATTGCGAAGGCGATTTGGATGCATAACGAATAAATTACACAAATTAACCATGAAATTATATTCATAGATCTTCCAAACATTATTGTTATGTGTGAAATGTGAATGAATGCACATATCTCTAAATGAGTTTGTTATGGAACCTAAAAATCAAGTGTTAAGCTTATATACACATTACACAGAACCTAGACCTAAAGTGTTAAGTTGAGAGATACGGATCTCATGACATGTTTTACTATTTTACTATTTCAGCAAATCAAGATTAGAGCACGAGTGATAAATATCATGTTTTGTTTGACCATCCGATTTAATTATTCCTTTGGCAAATTCGAATCTTTCTGGCACAAAATATGTTTAAAGAACACAAAAGCACACGAGTACACGACTTCATATAAAAAAAAATGATAAACACATATTGATTACTAAAATATTGATGGTTAACATCTTACACATAGTTACAAAATGTCTAGTATGTCTTTATTGTTGTTATATTTTGCCATTCAAAGTTGAAGTTGTATAATTAAAGGAAAACTAAGAGAATAATTAACATTCTAAAGCTATAAAATTACTTACTTAGAAGAATGAAGGAGTATTAAGTTATTAACCAAATACGTTGCTTAAATTTTGTATAGGCGTAACTAGAGTTTAAATGCAACGTACAATACAGACTAGACACGGCCACGTGAATGGACCAGAAATGATCGTACGCCTACAATTAGCAGATCGGCGATTGTAACAGAAGAACGCTAACTTTCATGCTTAAACGACACTTGTCCAGACTAGCCTGAGCTGTCTCCAACCACGCGATTTTTTTTTTGGTTCGTAACGTCACGCGCCCACTCACGAAATGGTTACCACTTACCACCACCGTCTGGTTTTGCTAAATAAACCAAAGCTGCAAATTAAGCTTCTAATTCATCTACTACAAAGCCTTCCATCAACCTATTTCATCTCTATCTCTCATATGCCTAACCAGACAAAAAGAAAATGCAACTTAATGTTAATCAATGGAAGAAAGCAAAACAAAGAGTAATTATAGTGCTGATTGTAATCATGCAACTTTTTGGTGCCGTTAAGTTAACGCCCACAATTGGTCCATCTGCCACCTCATATCAGATTTTGACAATTCACATTTTTTGGTCCATCTATTTTGTGCCGATGCGTATGCATGGTTCTCTATCATTGAAATTTGTTAAGAGACACTTTTTTCACTATTTCAAAAAGACTCAAACAATCTTGTAAACCCAAGTTATTCTTCCTTTTTTTTTTTGTTCCAAAAATGCCTAGTATTTCAAGAATTCAGTAATCCAATTTTACTTGTTTAAAATTGGCTTGTTTATGTAATTAACATATATCACGACTTGTATTACTTCTTTAGAAAAAATAATGTTTGGACTAAAAAGCAGACTAAATATTCATTACGAATGATGTGACACCATTTTCATTTGTTAGCTTCTACTACTATAAAAAATAAATAAAGGAATCAATGAGTGCACCTTTAATTTTTTTGGTTAATCAACGAGAGCACTTGATATCAAGTATGACGATAACCAATCAAAGTAAAAAACTTTGGATGTCTTTTTCTCTTTGCTAGTAAATTAATAATTATACCTACCGAATTTGTAACACATTACACATTGACATGGTGCATGTTTAATCCAATACTATCGACGTCACTCTATACTCCGTAAGTAATAGTATATATACATTGAAATGATCCATTATACCATCTGATAAATTTTTGTGAAGTGGCTAAAAATATAAACAGTTTTTTTTTTTTTGTGAGAAAATGATGTAACGGAGCATAATTATTCGTGGAACACAAGAACATGTAACCAACCATGTAGCACAGCGTTAATTGAGATGGTCCATACGAAGAGCCGTCAACGGTGGGAATGGTCATCTCAATTCTCATCAGGGCCTAGCGTATAAAAATACTTTAGAGACGTGTAATAATCACATGGGATCTTTGGGACCACAGTCTAAATGGCGTACGGTAAGTTCAAGGGACCCGTTTTACACGTGGACCCAATCACATGTTGTCAGTTCTGATTTTCACGAAAATAATTTCGAATATTTTTGTAAGACATTAATTAGTGGGACTAATTGTTATTTTCTGATCTGTGTAATCTTATTATGATTTAAGAATAGTTGCCGTAAGCGACGGCGTTAAGTACATACTACAATTGTATTAACCAATTTTATCTACAAATAGCAAAAAAAATCGAGACTATACTTTAAAAAGAAACGATTACAACTTAACTCTATCGTAACATGTAATTGACAAAATAGTGAATGCTATTTAAGTGTAAAGACTGAATGCTACTATTTGATAATTACTGTTATTTTGAAATGGGTTTATATATACTGCAGTTTACTTTTCTACCCCCTTGCTCGAAACATGCCTACATTATTACAAAGGGGAAGGCTAGGGCACTCAAACAGTATGATGAAAGCTTTTAGTTCCCCATCCAAAGAACAAATATAAAAGTCTTTTGTAATTAATGAAAATGTTACTAGTTCTTATCCACTCTTACAGATAAATACTAATAAGGTTTAATTTTTTTTTTAAAGATCTTATAAAAAATGTTAGAAAAGGAGCTTTTTCTTATATTCAATTTAAATTTTTTAACAATTTAAAACTAAAACGGGAAAACGTCATAGTCCCTCAATCTCTTTTTAATAAAATGGAATATTAATTTCCATAATGGGTTTAATGATGGTTTACTTTTCCCAATACAAAAGTTCCATTTTATTTAATAAGACTATACTAAATACTTAAACTTTTTAATAAAAAATATCTGTATTTTAGATCAAAAGTTACAATCACACAAAACCAACACAACAAACTCCTTAAAAAAGCGACAAAAAGTAAATTGTACCACTAGTTGCATGACAATCTTTTTAGTTGTTCAAAATTGTATGACCATCTAAACTCTAAAGTAATACTAACTTTAGAAAATATTAATCTGTAAAAAGCTATATATTCCCTAATATATTAGTTTATTAATTTCAATATATTCCCTAATTACAAATTTTGGTGTGTGTGTGATTTTCAGCCTTATCTCTTTGAGCTGTAGATGTTGCTGTTAGCCCTCTGATCCATGATTCATCGGACATCGAGCCCCATCACGAGCCTTTTTATTCTCAACAATAATAATCATTTTTTTTCTTATAACCTTCCTCTCTATTTTTACAATTTATTTTGTTATTAGAAGTGGTAGTGGAGTGAAAAAACAAATCCTAAGCAGTCCTAACCGATCCCCGAAGCTAAAGATTCTTCACCTTCCCAAATAAAGCAAAACCTAGATCCGACATTGAAGGAAAAACCTTTTAGATCCATCTCTGAAAAAAAACCAACCATGAAGAGAGATCATCATCATCATCATCATCAAGATAAGAAGACTATGATGATGAATGAAGAAGACGACGGTAACGGCATGGATGAGCTTCTAGCTGTTCTTGGTTACAAGGTTAGGTCATCCGAAATGGCTGATGTTGCTCAGAAACTCGAGCAGCTTGAAGTTATGATGTCTAATGTTCAAGAAGACGATCTTTCTCAACTCGCTACTGAGACTGTTCACTATAATCCGGCGGAGCTTTACACGTGGCTTGATTCTATGCTCACCGACCTTAATCCTCCGTCGTCTAACGCCGAGTACGATCTTAAAGCTATTCCCGGTGACGCGATTCTCAATCAGTTCGCTATCGATTCGGCTTCTTCGTCTAACCAAGGCGGCGGAGGAGATACGTATACTACAAACAAGCGGTTGAAATGCTCAAACGGCGTCGTGGAAACCACTACAGCGACGGCTGAGTCAACTCGGCATGTTGTCCTGGTTGACTCGCAGGAGAACGGTGTGCGTCTCGTTCACGCGCTTTTGGCTTGCGCTGAAGCTGTTCAGAAAGAGAATCTGACTGTAGCGGAAGCTCTGGTGAAGCAAATCGGATTCTTAGCCGTTTCTCAAATCGGAGCGATGAGAAAAGTCGCTACTTACTTCGCCGAAGCTCTCGCGCGGCGGATTTACCGTCTCTCTCCGTCGCAGAGTCCAATCGACCACTCTCTCTCCGATACTCTTCAGATGCACTTCTACGAGACTTGTCCTTATCTCAAGTTCGCTCACTTCACGGCGAATCAAGCGATTCTCGAAGCTTTTCAAGGGAAGAAAAGAGTTCATGTCATTGATTTCTCTATGAGTCAAGGTCTTCAATGGCCGGCGCTTATGCAGGCTCTTGCGCTTCGACCTGGTGGTCCTCCTGTTTTCCGGTTAACCGGAATTGGTCCACCGGCACCGGATAATTTCGATTATCTTCATGAAGTTGGGTGTAAGCTGGCTCATTTAGCTGAGGCGATTCACGTTGAGTTTGAGTACAGAGGATTTGTGGCTAACACTTTAGCTGATCTTGATGCTTCGATGCTTGAGCTTAGACCAAGTGAGATTGAATCTGTTGCGGTTAACTCTGTTTTCGAGCTTCACAAGCTCTTGGGACGACCTGGTGCGATCGATAAGGTTCTTGGTGTGGTGAATCAGATTAAACCGGAGATTTTCACTGTGGTTGAGCAGGAATCGAACCATAATAGTCCGATTTTCTTAGATCGGTTTACTGAGTCGTTGCATTATTACTCGACGTTGTTTGACTCGTTGGAAGGTGTACCGAGTGGTCAAGACAAGGTCATGTCGGAGGTTTACTTGGGTAAACAGATCTGCAACGTTGTGGCTTGTGATGGACCTGACCGAGTTGAGCGTCATGAAACGTTGAGTCAGTGGAGGAACCGGTTCGGGTCTGCTGGGTTTGCGGCTGCACATATTGGTTCGAATGCGTTTAAGCAAGCGAGTATGCTTTTGGCTCTGTTCAACGGCGGTGAGGGTTATCGGGTGGAGGAGAGTGACGGCTGTCTCATGTTGGGTTGGCACACACGACCGCTCATAGCCACCTCGGCTTGGAAACTCTCCACCAATTAGATGGTGGCTCAATGAATTGATCTGTTGAACCGGTTATGATGATAGATTTCCGACCGAAGCCAAACTAAATCCTACTGTTTTTCCCTTTGTCACTTGTTAAGATCTTATCTTTCATTATATTAGGTAATTGAAAAATTTTAATCTCGCTTTGGAGAGTTTTTTTTTTTTGCATGTGACATTGGAGGGTAAATTGGATAGGCAGAAATAGAAGTATGTGTTACCAAGTATGTGCAATTGGTTGAAATAAAATCATCTTGAGTGTCACCATCTATAAAATTCATTGTAATGACTAATGAGCCTGATTAAACTGTCTCTTATGATAATGTGCTGATTCTCATGAATATGCTCTTTTAATGTGCATGGTATTATAGGTGGACCAGATTATTTTAACAATGCTAAGTCGTTTTCAGTTTTCTTATTTGTTAATTTGAAAGAAGAAAAGTAAACAAAAGAAACCGAAAAGATACAAATGTCCACCTTTAATACATGTATCTGAAAGATATAGTAGGCGATTATATATGTCACCTAAAAAAAAAAAAGAGTAGGCGGATTATATTGTTCAACATCAACTGCACATAAATAATTCCACATATGTAAAAATGGGAGATGTTGATGTTCTTCGTAAATAAAAGACTGAAGTTTTTTTTTTTTTTTTTT
>Ga0041059_1002476_pt1 | contig 13689 bp, 13 predicted proteins | sample AraColnosormetaG_FD_56232 | JGI IMG/M metagenome (GOLD analysis project Ga0041059, IMG submission 56232) | Arabidopsis roots microbial communities from North Carolina, USA - Col MF nosort | ecosystem: Host-associated > Plants > Roots > Unclassified | place: USA: North Carolina | collected...
TTTTAACCAGTTAGAAGATGTAAAATCCCTAATTTTTCTAAATAGAACACCATAGACGATATAAGCTTGAAGGCTAAAACCATATGCAGAGAATCTGTTAAGAGAACGCCACAGATCCAAAAAGCGCGCGCTTTGGTGAGCCATGGCACATAGCGCACTAAAGGACTCTCTGTGCCATGGTGCGCTTTGTGCCATTTAAAACTCAGATAAAACCATAAATTTTCCTAGTGAGTCACGAAGATGGAGACCAACAATAACAACATTTTCTTTTAGACTTCAAAGATCCATCTTTTCTTCTCTTTCAGTTCCCAAGTCTACTAAAAAAATGCCAAAATGGTTTGACAGAGAAACTCTATTATACAATTCCAGTCGAGCAACAATAGACCACCACGCCTTTGAGAAAACGATTTGACGGAAAATCTTCCATCACTTTTCTACAATTCTAATGAACTCATATGTCTTTCTTCTCTATACAAACACTCCACCAGATCATCTATAGAGGATGAGTGGAAAAAGCCAGAGTAACGAGCAGCTAATTTCACATCAAATCGATTTCCATCAAAAAGAAATCTAATGGGTATCAAAGTTAATGTAGGCATATAAGAAATGATCAATCAGATCTCGAATAAAGGTCTCCGGCAAATTATAATCTCCGGCGGAAAAACAGAGCTAAATCGTGTTTATAATAAATATATACGAAAAGATGTAAGATTACCTCGTCCTCCATGGCTGATCTGAAATGAATGATGAGAAACTTTGGTTGGGTAGGAGAAGAAAGAGGAGACGCAGTCGATTGAAAATGAAGTTTGCAAATCGCCAACTTTTCTCCTCCGGTGACGACGACTAGAAGAAAAAGAAGCCAATGAGGCCGCTTTCATTGTTGGGCTCCAATACTAATGGGCCTAAGTTCACTTTACAGTTTAAACCGATTCAATCGGTTATTATCGGTTTAGTCTTTTGTTGTTGAATCTTTCTTTAGTTCAGAGAGTCTGAGCTTGAGCAGGTGCGAGTAGTGAGGAAGGTGCATCGCTTCGATTCTTCTTCTTCTTCTTCTTCTTCGTTGAATCCGTCATCCTCCGATCACTGAAGAGGTTTCCGATTACCTTTCTCTCTCTCTCATTCTCATTCTCACCATGCGATTGCTTCTTCTCTCCCTTCGCCGTGTAACTCTATTCTCGAGGCATCAACGATACGCTTTCGCTCCCATTCATAATTGTTTGATCTCTATCAATCCCAGCACATCTTCTTCATCTCTATTCTCGGCTTCTTCCTTCTGTTCGTCTCCACATTCCAATGGAGATGGAAAGATTGCAGGGCCGTTAGTGGAGTATGAACGCAGAATCGTAGCTGGAGAGTTATTGGATGGAGATTTATGTCAGGTACTTTCCTTTTATGGTTCATTCATTAGCAGTGAAATCGATTTTTGAATCTTTTCTTTTTTTTTGGTTGCAGCTAGGTACACTAAGAGAACTTCAGAGACTCTACGACGAGCTTGTTCAATCTGCTGATGCTTGTCGATTGGATCGTTATTCTGCATCTGCAAAGTCCACTAGGAGTAATTGGTTCTGGAACAAATTTGTGTCTCACTCTTCTGTCTCTCCTGTCAAAGGCTTATACTTATATGGAGGAGTAGGAACTGGAAAGACAATGCTCATGGACTTGTTTTTTCATCAATTGTAAGTAGGTGGTCACTGTTCATATAGTTTCTACATTTTTTTATGGATTCATCTGATCCTGTTTTAAATGAGTTAGGCCAGCTAGCTGGAGAACACAAAGGATTCACTTTCACAATTTCATGTTGAGTGTGCATAGCCGCCTGCAAGTAAACTCCCAGTTCAAAGCTTTATTTTTTAAGCTTAGGCTTGCAATAATCATTGGACTCAATTCTTTGTGTATTTGAATATCCTCTGTAGAAGCACAAGGGTCTTGAAGATCCACTTGAAGTCGTTGGCCTGGAAATAGCTGACGAGGCTATATTACTATGCTTAGATGAGTTCATGGTATGTCTTTGTGACGCTCGTCTTTATTGTTTTAAAATGTGTTCAGGGAAAACTCATGTTTCTTTATTGTTCTTCATGTATAGGTCAATGATGTAGCTGATGCACTGATACTAAACCGTCTCTTTAGACACTTGTTTAACAATGGCATTGTAAGTAATCTATAAAACCTTTCTCTTTCTCAACTCTTCTAGCCTACTGGACCTAAACCTATAGTTATTTAAAAGTTTTTACATGTCGGTAATTGGAGAAAAGTGTAGATTCTTGTTGCTACATCAAACCGTGCTCCAGATAATCTCTATGAAGGTGGTTTACAGAGGGACCTATTCCTTCCGTTTATTTCCACACTAAAGGTATACAAATGCAAATGCATGTCACTATCAACGCTCTGAAGAACTTGTTTCATGTGATCCATTATGCTTCGTAACTGATACTGAGAAATGATTTGTTGTAGGAAAGATGTGTCGTTCGTGAGATTGGCTCATCGGTGGACTATCGGAAACTGACCTCTGTACGTGATTTCACGTCTCTCAGTAACTGTCTTAGTTTTGTTGCAAAGTGATTACAATCTTATAGCTATGTATTCTTGGGTGCAGGCTGAAGAGGGATTTTACTTCATTGGAAAGGATATCTCAGGCCTTCTAAAACAGAAGTTTCAGCTGTTGGTTGGCGATCAACCGGCTGGTCCTCAAGTGGTTGAAGTAGTAATGGGAAGGAAATTGCAGGTTTCTTTGCTTCTTCTTTCACAGATGCATCAATATGCAGTTCTTCACGATTTTCTGCTGAAGAGTGCTTTATTGATTGATTAGGCCGAAAACCTTCAGATACCATTCCATTAAATAGCTTATTTGAAATCCCTTGATCCTTATTTCTAAATTTATTGTTTGTTGTACGCCAGGTTCCTCTAGCTGCTGATGGATGTGCCTACTTTCTTTTTGAAGAGCTGTGTGATAGACCCCTAGGCGCAGCCGATTATCTCGGATTATTCAGTAAGTCTTACCCCAGTGCCTTCAGACCTTGTCATTGCACTGGAATTCTTACATGATGCTTAGTCTTGAGATGCAAATTTCATTACAGAGAAATTTCATACTTTGGCTCTGGAAGGTGTACCCTTCTTCGGGCTCCATAATAGGACTGCAGCTTACCGCTTTGTGACACTGGTTGATGTATATCTCGCTTCATCTCTCTTTTCTACGTTCATTCTCTTTTTGAAAATTTGCTTTCTCAACTGCTTTGAGATTACTTATAGGTAATGTATGAGAACAAGGCCAGGCTTCTATGCACGGCAGAAGGTAGCCCTCTAGAACTGCTGGAGAGAATAGTGACAATCTCTGATGCACAGCAAATAGCACCTAGAACCTCTTCAAGATCAAGGAAGAGTGATGATCCCGACCTTTGCGTGGACAACGAGCTTGGTTTTGCTAAAGACCGCACCATTAGCAGGTATGATCGAGCAACTGTTGGTTTTACACTGATTTATAGTCTGGACTGATGATCTCCAATGCGCGCCACAGATTAACGGAGATGAACAGCAAAGAATACTTAGAACAACATTCCAGAATGTTGCAGGAGAAGCAGCCTTCTTCTTAGTATTACTACAATGTGATTAGAGATGCTGTCAAACCTGTTGGAACCATTGTTACTGAACACAAGGCCTCATAATGTATTTACTCTCTGTGTTTGAGCACAGACCCATAGTTTTCTTGCAAGTTGATCATGTTCTCATCAGTAAAGATTTTTACAAAATCTAACCCTCAAGACATCAAATACAGGGAATGAACATTCAGGGATTTCTCCTTTTTGGTGGCCATGAGCTGTATCTTACTATTGATGTCTATACTCCATAGTAAATCGAAAGAAAAACAAAGGGACAAATCTTTTATTAAGGAGTTGAATATATCTAGTTTTCAGCTATGAAACCAAAAACTGAAAGCAGGAGAAAAGTTGTTAAAGCAGGAGTGACGAGCCTTGGTCCTGCGCTACAACACAAAACATTCACATGTAAAAATGCTTTTCTCGACTATGATGATTGTTTACCTTTAACCTCATCAATGGAGCCAAAATGTCTCCGCATTCCTTTAGCCTCAATGTTAATACTTCAGTAACAGACAGTTGCGTCTTCAACTTGTAACTTCAATTTGCTCGATTTCATTATCGCTGTAATCTCCCCAGCACTTGCCTCCTTGTCGTTCTCCATTTTTCTCATCACAAGTCTCATGTGATGTGGTTTCCACTTCACCTACTGTCGAATGTCCATTTTCAGGTGTATCTGTAGTTTCTTGTCCAACGGCTTCGTCATCCTCTCCAGCATTTTTGTCGTTGTTGCTTTCTTCTTCGCTTCCGCTCTTCTCCTCAGAGCTTCCAGCACCAGGTAATTCCTCTGAAACAAGTCCATCCTGAGGCTGTGTAACGGACATGTTACACGGATATCCACCTGCTACTGGTGACAAAGGGTACCCATTCTGTGTTATTTCTGCACCATTTGGGGATGCTAAATAGCCATTTGGTGACACTGGATACCCATTAGAAACCCAAGGTTGACTCGGTATGAACTCAGCAGCATGGGGGTTCATTATTCTTGGGCCATTGAATTGATTAGCCTCACCATTGGACTCGGTGCTATTGGGGAAGCTTGGTTTGTTACGCGGAACCCTGTTTCCAGATCGGTTGTAACCACCACCAGAGAGTCTAGGCCCATAAGGAACTCGAGCTGTTACAGACTGATGAGGAGTTGATCTGCGGACATGGTTAATAGGAAGCATTGGTGGCATATTCAATGGAGAGGGGAGGATTCCACCGTGGTCTTTGAATCCTGGAACTGCAATTGATCCAAATATTGGAATGGTTGTTGGGGTATACGGCGGTGCAGAAGCAGAGAGCTTCTTGCTCATCTCTTTTTGTGCCTCACATGCATCTTGCTTTTCTCCATCTGCAGCTACTGATGACTTTGGGCTTGAGTCTCCATTGGGCAGATTTTCGGTTTCACCATCTACTGTTTTCAGTTCAGCATCACATAAATCCTTTTGAAGCTTCACTCCAATAACTGATTCACTGCCATTTGAATCATTTGCTGTTGGTGACTTATTCAAGAGACATGTATCTGAATCCTCAGCCATTTGTGCACTCTTAGATTTTCCTGGTCTTGCATTTGATACGGCTGTTTCTATTGGAAATGCTTTTTCAGCTGCCTTTTCGACCTCCACATTCTTGATTTCCTTTGGAGAACTAGTCAACTCCGATCCACCAACAACAACTCTTCCTTGTTCATTGCAATCAGTGTTTTCCGCTTCCGTTTCTGTAGCCACATGCTTATTCTCGCTCTCAGCATCCTGAGCATTAACTTTTTCAGGACCATCTACTGCAATTTTTGCCGCATCCAAATTCTGTGGGGCCTTTGTTTCTTCTGGCAACTGCTCTGCAACTATTTTTACAATCGTTCCAGGGGGAGCCAGTGCAACCTCCTTATAGGAAAACAGTTTTCCAGCTTTGACACTCACAGGACTCAACATCGGAGTTGGCTTGTTGATCTGTTCAGTGCAAGCTGAGCTTGCCAGGGCTGATTTATCGTTGACTGGTCTTTCTCCCACTACACTGGAATTGTTTTGCTTTTTGTTCAATGGGCTCTTTACAAACATCTTCGAGGCTGGGGAAGAAGTGGAACCAGCAACAGAAATTGAAAGCTCATTAGAACTGGTTCTTGGGGATGTGAAATTGGTGGATTTTCCTCTGCTTCTTGATGGCTGCTGGGTCACGTTCATGAAGTTGGTGTTCAGCTTTGCCAGGCTGGGCCGTGTTCTACGCCCAGAAGAAAAACGATTTTTGGGGACAGCTTCTTGCCATCCTTCGTCAGAATCATCATCTTCGTGGACCGTGGCTTCGGGCTTAACCAGCTTCAGCTGGTCTTGAGGTTTTGATTGTTCCAAATCAAAATTTTCAACCTTTTTTTCTTCAGATTTTGTTTCGGATTTGTTCTCTTTATCACTTGAACTCTCCCCAGTGAGATGAGCCGGACTCAAAATTTCATCATCTTTCTGATTTTCTTCTGACACTGGTCCTGGACTTTGACCTGGCTTTCCCTTGACCTGAATGAACATTGCAAGAAAAATATCTGTCACGCCTTATTAATGAGAGTGGTTCAATAAAAACAAGGATTAAGTCAGCGAAAAGCAAATTTAACCTTTGGGCGAGCTTTCCTTTGAGCGTCCCTTGCTTTAATACCAGAATCCGGGGTTATATAATCCAACAGGTCTGATACACTGTTATTGGGAAGAAAGCTCATTGGTTATATCACTCAGGACAAGATTTACGCAAGATAGAAATTTGTACTACTGGTCTAGGCAAATGGTCTGCATTTAAATTTTCATTTTTGGTAGTCAGTTCTATTAATATCTTTTGGCACTCATTTCCATTTTGTAAACAGTGCTATAAGATGGAATGCAAGAGTATAAAATCATATATTTAAAAGACAAATGTTTTATGGGTAATATTAGAAACTAACTATAGAATTGAAAAGAATTGAGTAACTAACCATTGTCAGTTTTTCTATGGATAAATAACTATATGACGGCATAAGAAAGTACAAAACTATCCTTGCAAGTTGAACCAAAAGTAAGTTTATGCAGATATATTTGATGTTTTTTAGTAAATCGCATGAAACATGTTAAAATGACACGATATTTATTAAAAAGTGACATTTTTTATAACATACATTTTACACAAATAGCATGTTATATAAACAAAATATCATTTCATTTGAAAAGTTGAACCAGGAGCAAACTTATACGAAGATAAAATAATAGATTTGAGAAAGTTTTAACATTTAAATCATGTTTTTAGAAGAAATAATAGATTTGAGGGTGTACTCTGACATCATAGCTATTTTGTTAATTCTTTTACAATCCATAGTCATCTAGTGCATATTCTCATGTTTTAATACCTGAGATGGCCTTTGCTGGAAATAGAGGCGTCTGGCTTGGGAGTACCATTTCGTGCAGCTTCTTGCTGTTCCAGAGCTTTGGACTCGAAATATTCAAGCCACGCAGCCGCATCCTAACATAGTTTTAGAACGTAAGAAACACATTTTAACTGAAACTCCCTGTAAATCATAACTAATTAAGCACCTGTGTCCGAAGATCCTCAGGGCCTAGTTTTGCTTGTAGAATCTGTAGAGTGGTCTGCTCATGTTGAACGCTCAAGGAGTATGCGTCCATCAGAGAAAGAGCAATAGCAATGGCATGGTAGCTTGCAGCAGTCTGAAAAGAAACATAACAGTAGTGAATTCATGTTTTAGCGTATCATTTAGCTTCCATGGTAAATTTTACTTATTAAGCCTAAGCCTTCATAGAATGGGAATTCACTGTCAAAACCGATATCCATAACCTTCATATGGTTTGACTTTCAACCAACTATTTTTACTATTTAGTCTTCGTTTTCCGTGGTTAGGATATTGCAGAAGATTTTTTTAAGTTTATGGATATCGGTTTGAAAGAGGCCATAAAATTGCAATCAATCAATGTCCTTGCTTAAGAAAACCAACCTGGATATGATCAGCTCCAAGTAGTCTCTGGTTACATTTCAATGCTTCATGAAGGTATCTTAAAGCCACATGGGCATTCTTCATACCTTCTTCCATCATTGCTACGTTTATATAAGTGGCAGCTGTATTTGGATGTGATGGTCCACATGTTAGATGCAAAAGATACAAGGCACGGTTGACATACCTACGAAAAGGAATAACATGTTAGCAAACCGAAGCAATTAAATTTGTAGTAGTTGGCGCTTTGGGAAATGCAAAAAGCATACTTCAAGGCTAACTCTGTGTGCTGAAGACGATAATAGAAGACAGCCAGGTCGCCGTAGCTTTTCATTGTGTCTGGGTGATCAAGTCCAAGTTCCCTTTCATTTATGTCGAGTGCTTTCTGCTGATAAATGGTAGCCTGAAAAAACAATACTGGTTAGTGCTGTCTGCTGGAAACGGAGTAGGTGAAATTGAACAATGTCTTGGAGACGGTCCAAATTTCTTTCAAAGAGAATACCTGGTTAAAATCCCCAGTATGGTACAGCACAACAGCGAGAAGACTATACGCTCCAGCGGTCATTCTATGATATGGGCCGCACACAGCTACAAGCTTGGCCAATGCCTATGGAGTTCATCCCAGAAAATCAGCTTAGTTAGACCATTTGAACAAACATAAATACATCCATGTAAAACAAAAGTTTCAGAAACAAAATTATCCTTGCCCATGAAAACAAAACACAGTGATTCAATACTTGCATGGTGTTGATAATTCAAACACATTTAAGTAGTTGATAAGAAATAAAAGATGGGGAAACTTAGAATATGAAAAACAGTGTTCTATTCCTTTGGTTCTTTCATAGAAGAAAGGATATATATAATGGGTGACAACAGAAGAATTAGTATTCTGGATAACTGAATTTTGGGAAAGAAGGGACAAATGTATTTAGACTACTCAAGAGAAAGCATCCGTTACATGGTTAGTATATAAAAAGAGGAGTGAGAAAAATATCAGTTATACCTTGGTGCCATAATTGACAGCATCCTCCAGTTTGCCTTTATCTAAGGAGGTTTTGGATGATTCCAACAAAGTGCGCCCATCTGCGGATGAACATGCTACGTGCTGCACACAAGAGCAGTGTTCTTAAGTAACTGAAACAAATCACTGTTTCATTATAGCTGATTATTACAGTAAGATCGTTATGCATGGTACCTTATACACAGGAACCATACTGATAATATCAAACTTCTTAAAAGGATAAGACGTGTCCATCTCATAGTCTTTAGGAACAAGCTCCAGTCCAACCTGAACCGATGAGTAATGCAACATATGAGAATCTCAGGTTAGATAGTCATTATTGAAAACAAATTTCACTGACAGTTGCAAACCTTGTGTGACAGTCCTCTAAGAATGGAAAATTTTCTCAGTTCCTGGCAGCCTTCATGCTTCCAATCCCACCCAAACCTCTTGGAAATGAACGTTTCCACCCAGGTCCACTTAATCTTTTCATCGTATACACTCTCAGTGTCAGACGGTGTCCCCAATAGGACATTTAAGCATGTTGCTATTGAGGTGGCCACATCAGCGGTGTTTTCAACAGCTGCTACAACAGCCTGCAGTATATGCTTGTACGCCCGAACAATCATTTCATGAACACAGAGGGATTGCACATGAGGAAGCTTTTCAGCCAGCTCGACCTAAAAAGAGAGGAGAAAAGAGTGATTCCTAAAAGAAATGGAGAACTTTGCTTTTCTCTACGTAAGCACATTCTACCATCTAGTTTGACGAGAGCGGGTTCCAAAGACAATAAAATGAAATGGTTACCACTCTTCCCAAGGAATGCATTTGCAAGCCTCTGGTGTGCATAAAGTCTGTCAGAGTTCTTCCATCGACGGGTGAGAGTTCAAGAGATCCAAAGTCTGCCACCTGCAACATATCAAGTCTAAATTTATGAGGAACTGAGGATTTTCCCTAAACAGGACAAAAGAGATCAAAGAAACTGACCAGTTTTGGAAGAGCAGTGTCAGTGTAATATTTGCGGGCCATTTCAATCAGCTCTTTGGGTGACTGCAGAACAGGTTCATGGAGAGGGTGAACACAAGGTAAGATTCATTATAACAAACTAGGCTAAATAGATACCAGAGATTTATGAATTATAACTTACAACTAGCCTCAACTATAATATCTTATCCACTGAAGAAACAGACAAACCTTGAGATGGAAACCAGTTTCTGATTCTTTAAGGCGCTGATATGCAGTTTCTGTCACCAGTTCTTTCCACATCTTTTCTATTTCCTCGTTTTGTTTCTCGAGTTCCTTTTGATCCTCAGTCTCTGATGTATTGTCAGTGTCATTAGCAGGGGCCTCTTTGCCCTGTTCAGTCTTGTTAGCTTTCACATCGATCTTCCTTTTTATCTCCTTCAGCAGTGCACCTTGCTTTCCAAGACCCTTGACAGCTGGTTCAGGCTTGGGATCTTCAGTTTTCTTAGACTCACTTTTACTTGAAGCTTGATTTTGCAGATGTTGCACCCAACAGGCTCCTAATTCCCACCTTATCGGCTTACTATATCTTGAGGGCTCAATCTCCAATTTCTTCAAACTATCCTCGATTACTTTCCTCACAAGAGACTTAGCCACACGTATTTGTTCCGAGTCTGCATTTGGTGATCTCTGTGCTAAGCTAGAAGGCGTTGACGACTTGTGCAATAGAGTTCTCAAGCTGTAAAAGGATTTCCAGAAAAAACTATCTGAATAGTCTATTTCAAAATTCACATATCATATGCCAAAATGTCACAAATTGAAAATTTAGATCATGCCAGAAGCCATATGTTCAGCAACACAGACGTGAAGTAAATGGACATGCCTTTTTGATTGAAATCGAAGCCAACTATGAGCAACCATTAAGACCAACGCATATACAACATGCAAAGATTTTACCTATTTACATTCAGTGCATTTGCACCTCCTTCGGATTGGTCTTCAATGTCAATATCCTGTAGGATATGGCCATCATTCAACTTAAATTCAGAAGCAACCTTTACAATGGCTGTACAACCACAATGTCTTACAACCACCACCCCCAAAGTAGACGTATCCTATATGATCAAGGTAAATCTCAGTAACAATTCCAGTAAGAGCAAAGCTAAGAAAAGCAGCTGAAGCTAGCAAAATTACATGAACTGTCGCACTCTCATCAGCAGTGATCCCTTTAAGCAAATTCCTTTGAGCAAGCTCTTCCTGAGAAATCTCCAGAACCTGGGTCCCATCGCTCTTCCGGTCAAGCTTGGCACTGGCGTCAGGATCATCTCTAGCCACCCTTACGATCAAATCACCTATTCTTTCTTCATGGAAACCCAATGCAGCAGGATCCTTAAGTGAGCATTGATTATTCTCTACTATCTTTTTTATTATTTCCACTGCTTTGAAAACTGAAACGTCGACAAATAAACTGTGGAGTAGAAAGGCCTTCCTATCTCGAACCTGTCTCTCTTCAGGTGTTTTACAAGGCATTGCTGCCAAAATGGCAAATTCCTTAGCCCACTTTCTTTTGTCATACTTTCCAGACCGGCCTACCCCACCACCATCCCCTCCCCATGTCTCATCCTCCACTGGAAGTGACGGAAAAGTAGATGGACTATCTGCAACAACCGGAGGAACTACCCAAGTGTTTGCCCGGAAACCATAAGGAAGGTTGCCAAACTGAAAAAGAACCAAGAATTATTACATATTGAAGATTCCTATAATCAACTATAGACACCGATATAAGGTATACTTGCAGACCTTATTGTGCTCAATGAAAGCTTTCATAAGAGCGTCATAAGCCTGCAGCCACAATCAAATATCACCACCGAACAAAAAATAGAACCAAAAATGTAAAAAGGTAGACTTTTTATCACCAAACTGACCGCATCAAATGGCCGGCTTATCTGTTGCAGCAGCTCAACCAAGGAGTGGCACAGAAGTTGCTGTTTCCCAGGTGGATAAAAACCTGTTCTTGAAGCAACAACCGTGAACGGCTTCCCACTTGAAACTTTAATCTGTATTTGACAACAATGGCTTAGCACAATTTCTTAAATCCAAAGTATAGCTTCAAATGAGAGGAGCTCTTACATCGATTTGAAACAAATCATCTAATCCTTTATCCTCTTTGGATGGACGAACAGACCTTCTGATGTCTGAAAATTATTTTGTCGGAATCAATAAGCAGGATCAACCTCAAAATTCGATTAACAAGCGAATAAGGAAACTCACATTGAATCGGAGGAGTAAGGTAGGAGAATGAGAAAAATTCGTAAAATTGTCCGAGACGAGTCGGTGGGCACATGTCAATGTCACTCTTGGCCGCTCCTTCCGCCGACTGAGCCTCACATGCGCCGACGGATTTCTTCTCTGATTCCTTAGGTTTAGGGCTGAGACCGGAATTTGAATCACCGGCATCTTTTTCGGTCGGAGAATCTCCATCCGTCGAGCCTGACTCCTTCTTTTCAGAATCCTTAGGAAGCGTACGAGACACCGGGGGTTTCGACGGACCAAATGCGGTGGTGCAAGCGACGATGTCGAGGAGCCGCCGTATGTGCGCGGTGGCTTGCTCCTCCGTATAGTCCTCTGCGAATTCAAAATTAAATAATCCTCTGTGGGCAACCCTAGGGAAGTTATTTCAACTGGAGAATGTAGACCGTTAGATCAAGAAAGAGTACCTTCAACAATAGTGAGGTGGCAGGGCTTGAGCGATACGATGTCAACGGAATCCTTGAGTTTAGTGCCACGCACCTGCAGCAAAAAGAAGTCAGTCTCACTTCTTCTTTAGGCGGTAAATTGTCAGATAAAGCTTACTATAACCGTCACTATTTGGGCCTAGGGCCCATTATTAGCAAATGTTGTAAAAATGTTTACATTTTTTTAGCCATGAAGAACAAAAGCCACATAAATGTTGATTGAAGAAACCTGGTGAGAGAGAGAGAAGTTGGTGAAGTGGCATGTCTGAACATGGACCGCCAAGAGCTTCCTCACATCTAAGATTCTGTCTGTGGAGATACCCTATCATAACATCATCATCATCACAATTCACAACATCATCATCATCAACTTGATAGAGAATCATATTCATTGGCTTTTGAGTTATAAACAATTTCTCAATCAATGTTTTGTTATTTAGTGTTAAGCTCATCAAACCTTGAGTGTCACTTGGGATTCATCTGGTGTTTCAACACTTATCTCAATGACAGTGGGCAAAACTGCACAACCACGCAATTTTTTTAATGTTATCAAATAAAAGAAGAGCTAAGGAAGCAAAAATTGAATTCTCATAATGCGTGGAGAAACCAAAATGAATCTTAAGATAAGAAAATTTTGAATGGTATTGAATTAGTTTGTAATGAGAACCTTTCTCTTCCTTCTTCTTCTTCTCTCCTTTACTCTTGTGTGGCTTTGTTTTCCCCGCTTTAGGAGCCATTACCAATTCACATAAAACTTACAATTCTGAATTTGATCAAGAAAACTCAAAATTAAGCTAGCCTTGGATTGAATTATATCCCTAAAGACTTGGCAGGGGAAGTGTGTATTTGAATAAGTGGAGATGAAGGGTGAGGAAGAAGAAGATAGAAGGAAAAAAGAAGAGAGAAGGGTGTGTGTGTGTGTGTGTGTGTGTATAAATGAGGGACTAGTGGTGGTGACAATGAGGAAGTAAAAGGAAATAAGATACGAGAGGGGTCAAATAGTGATTGAGAAAATAGAGATAGAGATATAGAGAGAGAGATAGAAAGGATAGGATAAGGTGCGAGGCTATTCTCTCTTCTATTCTCCTTAAGAGTGTTTTGAGGCTAAGTAAAATTGAGACCTCTCATTTCTTTGTTTGCTTCTTTAACACCTCATCACCAACTTCATCTTTTCTTCTATCTTTCTATATGATTTTTTCCTTTTTTTTGAACAATTGAATTTAATTTAATGTTTCCCCCTTATTTTCATCATTTTTTGAGATTTCACCCATGACTTTACATATCTTATTATCAATTTATTTTAGTTTATTTTACAGTATGGATCTTCGTGTTTATGAACTTTTTGGCTCTTTTGGGCTTTTTTTGCCACAAGATTATTAAGCATAAATTTTTGAATTTTCAAAAGAAAATTATAAACAAAAAGTTTCAAAATTTCATTTGTGTAGTTTTTTTTTTTTTTTT